>Ga0247611_10008193_pt1 | contig 12944 bp, 11 predicted proteins | sample 177DNAGHGhighgp2_FD_192422 | JGI IMG/M metagenome (GOLD analysis project Ga0247611, IMG submission 192422) | Sheep rumen microbial communities from Palmerston North, Manawatu-Wanganui, New Zealand - 1770 DNA GHGhigh gp2 | ecosystem: Host-associated > Mammals > Digestive system > Stomach > Rumen... | reverse complement strand
ATAAATCAGCATAGTTTCTTTCTCTTGGCAGTTGAAAATTTAAACCGCTGTAAAAAGAGGCTTCCTTATTCACAACCCCTGAAATGCCTGCTTCAGAAGCAATTTGTACCGCTTTTTGAGCCTTGCAGGGAGCAAGTGTTGCTAAACTCATTAACCCTGTAATAATTGGTTTTCTTACATCCATTTATAATTTGTCCTATATAAAGTTTTTTAACATTTATGTCATGTTATAAAACCCGTAAAAATAAAATTTGCTAGTTAAAAAAATATATTTTAACCTTCGACTCTCCTATTCATAGGAGAGTAGAATAAAAACCCATATTAAAAACTTAGATTTACCTGATATTTATTCAAATAAGTTTGCATAGCTTCTTTATCAAATTTTAATACAGTATTTATATCACCGCCAAGATTTCTTGTTCCGTCTTCAATCATTCCTATACTTTTTAAAAAAGCAATATTTTCCGGCTTGTTTGTTGCAATTTTTAGGACATTATTACCTGTTTCAAGACAAAAGCTTACCATTCTTGCTATTATAGCTTTACCACACCCTCTAATTTGAGCATTGATACCTTGATTATGAGGAGCAGTATTAAGATTTCTCCCCCAGATTACACCGTCATTTTGTATCTCAAGATTTGCTATAGCTTGAATTTTTCCGTCCTCTGTTTTTAAAACTATATAATGTGCATCAGGATAGAATGTCCCTGATTTGTATGGAGATAATATTTCTGTTCCCGAATAATCCTTTTTAAGCCACTGTTTTTTGATATCAGATGCAAGCTTTTTATATTCAGATTTATCACTTAATGCAGGGATATCTCTTATTTCAGCAAATAACGGTAATCCGTTTTGAACATCCTGAACATAAACAAATTGCCCGTCTTTTAAAACATTCCATGGTAATGCCTTTTCATTATTAAAGGACATCGGTATAAATCTTTGAAATTTAGTATCAACATTTTTAAATCTTGATAAAAGCTCTATTCGTTTTTTAGCAAGAGTTTTCATGTATTCAGCATAATCTCTGTCGGCTTTTGAAACCATTCTATAAGTTCCGTCAGCCATTTTCTTTATTTTCTGCTGAACATCTTGGGATAATTGTGATTTAGGAATATCAAAACGTATCCCAGCTTTTTCAATTCTCTCAAAACATTCACTAATCTTTGTTTTCGGTGCAGACATAACAATTCTCACATAACCTTCCCCGTTAGAACCGAATACTGTACCCGGAGTAAATGCAACATGAGCCTTATGTAAGACATATTTAAAAAATTCATCCGAAGTAAATTCAGGAGGAACTTTTGCCCATAAATAATAAGTTCCGTCAGTAGCTTTTGCATCACTGCCTAATTTGTGAAGCCAATTTATTGCAATATTTTTTCTTTCTCTATATATCTTATTGACTTTATTTATAAAACCTTCTTCATCTTTTAATGCAGCGGCTGCTGCGTGTTGCACAGGAACATAAACACTACCGCCTGATAAATATTTTGCACTCAAAAGATTACTTATATTTTCCTTATCACTAACAGTAAAAGCAACACGAAAACCAGGCATACTTTGAGCTTTGCTGAAAGTATGAACTTGGAAGGCAACCTCTTTTGCACCATCAACTTGCATAATACTTGGAGGTTTGATTCCCGTATGCGTAATTTCACTGTTATCCATATCATGAATAATGAGTGTATTTGTCTTTCTAGCCCATTCCACCGCTCTTTCAAATACTGATATAGGTGCAAAAGAACCTGTTGGATTATGCGGATAATTCAATATTAAAATTTTAGCATCTTCAGGCATACTTGAAAAATCAGGAAGATAGGAATTTTCCGGCAACAAATCGTAAGCAGCTTTTTTTAAATCATGACGGGTTATTAAATCATCGTATAAAGAATATCCGGGATTTGAAACAAGTATTTTATCTTGAGGATTAGCAAATGCAGTAAATATATGATCAATAGCATCTGATGAACCGGATGTTACCATAACCTCAGTACGAGGATTAATATTTACTCCAAACCTCTTCATCATCCATTCCGAAACAGTATGAAACAGAACTCCTTCACCTTTTGGGTTGTTATATCTGTGAGACCACAAATCATTTACTTTTGTTTTTAGAATTTCTTTTGCTTTTTCTGGAGGAGTTAAATCGGGATTACCCATTGATAAATCTACAATAGCCCTATCACCGTGAAAATTACGTGCTTTCCCGATTTCTGCAATATAACCGGATATTAAATAATCTGATTTCAAAAGTCTTTGGGCAGGCGGAATTATTCCTGTAAAGTATATTGAAGATAAATCTGTATATCTGATATTTTTTGGAACAGCATTGTATTTGGTAATATTAGAATTACTCTTAATGCCAAATTGTTTTGACTTACTCTGCCATTGATTAATTGTGTTTACTCTCATAACATTTATTATAAACCCCATAAAAATAAATTTTGCTAGTTTAAATTATTTTTATTTAAGGCCATTATATAAAATTTTACACATAATATTTGTGGAACATTATATATAGTTACCTTTATTTAATTATTCAAAAATTTTTGAAATTATTTTTTCTAATGATTCATTTAAAGCTGTACTATCATCTTTAACTAATATGTTTACTACTTTATCCCCATAGTAGTTTATAAGAGGAAGGGTTTCTGTTTCATATTTTTGAATACGTCTTCCCAGAATTTCCGGAGTATCATCATTTCTTTTTATTATTGTTCCACCACATTCACATTTAGGTAATTCTTCAATATTTTTTAATGAATAGGTTTTATTACACTCCTTACATATAAATCTGTTTGCACTACGCTTGTATAATAGCGGAGTTGGAACATCAAGATGTACAATTTTAAGTTCAATATTATCTTCTGCATCTAAGATATTTTTTAACATTTTTGCTTCTTCAATACTTCTTGGAAATCCTTCAATTATAACCCCATTTTTATAAGCAGGTAATTTTAACTTTTCTTTTATACTGTTACAAACAAAGCATTTGACTAATTGCGTGTATTTTGGTGTTGAGCCTAAATATTCCATAAATTGATTTATAATATTACTGAAATTGTATCCTTTTTTTATTTCCTTTCTGACAATATCGCCGCCGCCTATGTACGGTATTGATAAATGCTTGGATAAAGCTCTTGCCACTGTACCTTTTCCGCTATTTGGAGCTCCGATTAGTATAATAACTTTTCTTGCCGAAGTATTATTAAATTTACTGCTAAAAGTTACACTATCATTCGGGTATGTCTTCAAAAAATTATAATTTTTTTGAGGATAATACGGTTCTGCCTTTATGTATTGATTATTTATCTTTATCGGTAAAATTAACATTGTTACTTTTTGTTCAAACTTTTGGTATATTACATCATATTAAAAAACCCCTAAAAATAAAATTTGATAGTATAAAAATATATTATTCCATGAAAATCACCTAAAAAGTCGATTTAAAAATTTAAAAAAAGTATTATCCTTATAATGTAAAAACAAAAGGATTAATTAAGGTATTATATTTTAAAAGAGGTTTTCTTAAAGTGAAACGTAAATTGATAGAACAAATAGCAAGAAAACAGGTGCAGCTTGACAAATTGGCAGAGCATGTTGATAAAAGTTTCATCTGTTCACAGTTATATAATAAAGTCGTTATTGAAAAAGCCATCCTAAAAAAGCAGTTGGATGATTTGAAAAAAAGTAAATTAGCCGAAAAAGTCGTACGTTTATTCCCACGTAAAAAGGCTCTTATTTGCGACTATTTTAATGAATAAAACTATATTTCAATATCAATCTCTTTGCCAAGCTTATCAATCATAGGCTTAACTTGTTGGTATAAATCATCTTTCTTGATAAAAGAATTTTGAGATTTAATTTCCTGTACACGTTTTGCAATCTCAGCTACTTCAGGATATTTAGCACATATTTTTGCACCGTAAACTTCTGCAAGATGTCTATATCCTTGATGTCCCGGGAATTTTAACGGCTGCCCACTTAATTTTGAGGCAACATTTTTTATTCCTTCCAAGCCGTCACTTTTTAGTATTGTAACAGACGCCGTTTCAACAACTTCGATTGAATTTAATTTTATTCCAAAGTTTATTTTACTGTTATTTTGAATTTTCATATTTACAGTAAATATCGTAAATAAAATTTTTTGCTAAAATATTTACATTCTAAATATACTTATAAACAACTTCCTGTAAATATTTATAGTGTCCGGCTTTAAGATTTTCATAAAATTTTTGAGTTGTATATGGAGCAAGAGCTTTTACCCAATCTTTATCAAGATATAAGCCTTCAATAAGTCTTGCAAATAATTCATTTGGCTTTTTGTAATATTTTTGCAGTTTATTTATTCTTGCAGATACCCTTGATTGTTTTTTTTGTGCAGATTTTAATCTTATATATGCCGCAAAACTTTCTGACATATCAGGAAAATCTTTTTCTATATCCGATACTGTTATTAGTTTATACGATTTTTTCCAAAATCCTGTTACAATACGGACTCTGTCATATTTTAACAGATATTTGGCTTCTGATTTTTTAATATATTTATCAAATTCTTTAAACGGTTTTGAACGCATAAAATCAGGATATTGCTTTTTAATTATGTCTTCATATTCTTTGATTTTCTCTTTAATCCTGTCTTTATGCTCGTATAATTTTACACACAAAGAGTTTTCATCCACAAAATTTGTAACCTTAAACAATTCTTTTTCAAACAAGGGATTTTCTTCTCCGAACAAAATTTCAAAAGAACCGCCGGTTATATTCATTTTCGGCTCAATATTATAATGAACATAATGTGCAAATTCATGCAACAAAGTTGGTACAATACGTTGTTCGGGTATATTTTTTGAAATATCAATCCGGTTTTTCATAAAAAAACCCTGATGACCACGTGCTTTTGTATTTGTATGCACAATTAATCCCAGCTCTTTGAAATATTTAATTAACTCTTTTTTTTCGTCCATTTTATTTTAATTCTATTACATTAATATCTTTATTAACAAAACTTGATTTAATTTTTTGGCTGATAATACAAAAATTTACATGCTTATCATCAGAATTTTCACTTGTTCCGATAATTGTATTTTCACCCAATAAACCTAGTGCATCGTGTGGTGTTAAACCGCTTTTATCAAGCAATATTCCGTCAGCTTCAGTTAAAAGGACTATATCTGCTCTTTGTTTTATTATCAGTGTTGCAAAAAATTGTGAACAAAGTTGTTTTATTTTTTTTGCAATATTAGCAAAATAAAAATCCTCCGTACCTGTTCCGTCAAGAAATATAATACATTGCTGGGTGAATACTTTCGAGGCAATATTATCAAGCAAAACATTTTCATCACTGAAATCCGCAAGCTTTACATAATACGAAACTTGTTTATCTAATTTAAGCTTTATTAATTGTTCTTGTAATTTATTATTATGCATTTTAAAACTATTCAAAAAGTCCGTTAATTTTATCTATAATTTCCTGAGGATCCATTTCATTTGTAATCTGGTTAATATTTTGAGCATTTTGGTATAATTTTGCCGCCTCAATTTTATCTCCGGTAATAGCAATCGCTCTTGCAAGATTGAAATGTGCCAAAGCATAGTTTGCATTACATTCAATGGATTTTTCAAACAATTCAATAGATTTTCTTACCTGACCTAAATCATCAAGATAGATAACACCCAAATTATTGTACGCAATATCGTAGTATGGATTATATTCTATGGATAATTCATATTCTTTTATTGCTTCATCAAGATTTCCGTTGCTCCAATATAAAAATCCTAAGTTACAATGTATTTGAGAATTTTTTGGCTGTAAGTCCAACGCATTTCTGTATACAGCCAAAGCATTGTTAAAATCTTCTTTATCATAAAAAGCACTTCCCAAATTAATATAGATATCTATATCTTTAGGGGTTTGCAAATATGCACTTTGATAAGACATTATAGCAGCATCCAAATCTTGTTTGGTTTCTTGATAAATAAATCCTAAAGTTTGGTTAACAACACTCGTCCATTCTTTTTTAGGATTAAGTGTAATAGCAGTCTGAAAATGAGCAATAGCTGCATCTACATCACCTTTTACAAAAAGTATGTTTGCTAAATTTGAGTGTACATCAGGCATTGTTGGCATTATTTTGACCAGTTTTTCATACACGTCAACTGCATTATCATAATCACCCAATTCTTCATATGCAGCAGCCAAATGTTTATATGCCTGAATATTCAGACAATCAAGCCACAAAACCATTTTATATTCGGTTATTGCATCTTCAAATCTTCCGAGAGTACAATAAATATCACCTAACAACCCATAAAAAGGAACAAATCCCGGTGCTTTATCAATCGCATCAACATATACTTGAATAGCTTCTTCAACACCCTTTGAATTTGCATATACGATACCTTTTATCCAAGTAGGAATAAATCTCAAATAAGATAACGTCTGACACACGTTCTTTATTGCTCTGATATCAAACGGCAGTGTCAACAGGGATAAAATATACTCGAACCTGTATTTTAATTTTAATTTCCAATCCTGAACGGAAGATACTCCGTACAAGTTTGACAATAAATAATGAGCACTTGAATTTCTAAAAGGTGCAGTCTGAATGGATTTTTTACAATTCAAAATAGCCTCATAAAATCTTGCTTTTTTGGTATAGGTTTCAGCCAGCATATAGTAGGCTTTTGACATTTTTGAATCTTTTTCAATAGCCGTATCAAAATAATTTATCGCCTTATCTAAATCACCTTTAAAGTAATATGCCTGCCCTATCTTAAAATATATATCCGCAGAATCGACATAAGTTTCAGATGCTCTCTGGTATTCCGTAATCGCCTCATCAACATATTGACATGAATTAGATATATCAAGATGCCAAGCCAGATATAAATCACCAAGTCTTAAATGCAAATCAGCATTGGTTGGATCCTGCTGCAAACCAATCTGGCATAATTCAATAGCGTTTTTAACATTGCCTGTTTTATATTCTTTATTAATTTTCTTTTCTAACTGTTTCGTATTATTCATATTTAAAAAAAATCTCTTGACATCCAATCATTCAATGTTCATACTATTTATTGTAAATAATTTTATATAAAAAAGCAAGCTAATTTACTAGTTCAAAAGGAGTAAAAATGAAAAAAAACACAATTTATTTTGTAGATGTAACAAACAGAGACGGAGTACAGACTTCTCGTTTAGGTCTTGCGAAATTACAAAAAACAATCATAAACTTAATGCTTAATGAGATGGGAATTACTCAATCCGAATTTGGTTTCCCTACTACAAGACACGAATTAAACTATTTGAACGGTAATTTGGAACTTGTTAAAAGAAATGTGATAAAAACAACAAAACTTTCAGGCTGGATGAGAGCAATTCCTGAAGATGTTGAATTATCTTTCAACAACGTACCTGACCTGAAAAATTGCAATTTATCACAATCTACATCCGAACAAATGCTTGTCGGTAAATATCAGGGCAAAAAAAGTTTTGATGATATTTTAGGTATGATGTCTGATGCCGTAAAGTGTGCAGTTTCAAAAGGTGCAGAAATAATTGGCGTAAATGCAGAAGATGCATCAAGAAGTGATATTGAATTTTTAATCAAATATGCAAAAACCGCAAAACAAAGCGGTGCTCAGCGTTTTAGATATTGTGATACTCTCGGATTTGAAGATCCTCAAACAACCTATGACAGAGTATATAGAATTGCAAAAGAAACGGGCATGGCGATTGAAATGCATTTCCATAATGACTTGGGGATGGCGGTAGGCTGCTCGGTAATGGGTGCAAAAGCAGCTATTGATGCAGGAGTTGATGCATATATTAATACTGCAGTAAACGGTATGGGTGAACGTGCAGGAAATGCCGATTTAGTTTCTTGTTTATTGGCAATTTTGAAATCTGCGGGATTTAAGGAATATCAAATTGACCCTAATATTGATTTGAGTAAAGCTTGGCAGTTAGCAAAATATACTGCTTATGCTTTTGGTATACCTATCCCGATGAATCAGCCTGCCGTTGGTGATAATGCTTTTGCTCACGAATCAGGAATACATGCTGACGGTGCATTAAAGGACAGAAGAAATTATGAATTATATGATTTTGAAGAACTTGGCAGAGGTGAACCTGAAATTATTGAAACAGGCAGAATGATTACGACAGGTGAATATGGCGGAATTAAAGGTTTCCGTAACGTATATAATAATCTTGAAATTGAGTTTAAAGATGAACATGAAGCAAGAAATATTCTTGAACTTGCCCGCTATGCAAACGTACATACTCAAAAACCTTTGACTTCAAGCGAATTGAGATTTATATATTATTATCCTGATATTGCGGCAAGGATAATGACGGTATCACCTTATTATGAACCGCAAGGTGCAATTCAGGAAAGACTAGAAGCACAATTAAAATCAGTACCAGCTCAGATTATCTGATAAAGCAGGTTGGCTTTACTAAGCCAACATTTAAAATTTACGTGTCGGATTTACTTATCAATAAATTGAGAATTGAGAAATTTAATAATTCTCAATTCTCAATTCACAATTAACATACTTATCTATTCTTCGGTTGGCGTATCAAACATGCTTGTCTGTTCAGCATTAGCATTTTCTTCAGCTTCAGCTCTCATGTTATCTTTGATAATTGTTTCGTCGTTATCAGGATTTACAATCTTATTTACCGAAACAACCGAATCACCTTCTACAAGATTTTGAGCTCTTACACCTGTTGCAGGACGTCCCTGACGAGATATAGAACCGGCATTTAATCTTGTTACAACACCGTTTGCAGTAACCATCATAATATCATCAGTGTCTTTCACGATAGTTAATGCAACCAATCTTGATGTTGCTGATTTGAATTTAGTCGCAATTAATCCTAATCCGCTTCTGTTCTGGCTTCTAAATTCAGAAAGTTTTGTACGCTTACCAAATCCGTCAGAAGTTACAACAAGTAAATCCGCATCATAATCACGAGGTACTATATCACAACCGATAATTTCATCACCGGTTCTGAGTTTCATTGCAGTGACACCTCTTGCACTTCTTCCTAAAGGTCTTAAGTCTTGGATAGGGAATCTGATTGCCATACCGCAAGAAGTTCCGATAATGATTTCATCTCTTGCAGTTGCAAGTTTAACCCAATTCAAACTGTCGCCTTCTTCAAGTCCGATTGCGATAATACCGTTTCTTCTGATATTTGAGAAGTTGTCTAATTCAATTCTCTTTATGTAACCCTTCTTGGTTAACATAATCAGATTTAATTCGTGTGAGAATTGGCTGACAGGTACAACAGCAGTAATTTGTTCATCCTGTTCTATCGGAAGAACATTAACTATCGGTAAACCTTTAGCCTGACGGCCGCCTTCAGGGAAGTCGTAAACATTCAGACTATATACAGTACCCTTAGATGAGAAGAATAATACTTTATCGTGCATCATTGCAGTAAAGAAATGTTGAATATCATCATCCTCTTTAGTCTTTATTCCTGATTTACCTCTTGTTGCACGATTTTGACGTTCAAATGTATCAAGTGCAATTCTCTTTAAATAACCCTGATGTGTAATAAATACAGCCATAGGAGTATTCGGAGTTAAGTCTTCAATAGTAACTTCGCCTTGTTCAGGAACAATTTGGGTTTTTCTGTCATCACCGTATTTTTCTTTATCTTCAAGCAATTCTGCTTTAATGATATCAAGAATTTTTTGACGGCTTGCGAGAATTTCTTCATATTCAGCAATTTTCTTCAATAATTCATCGTATTCAGCTTTAACCTTATCCTGCTCTAATCCTGTTAATCTTCTTAATTGCATTTCCAAGATAGCATTAGCCTGATCAGCATCAAGTCCGAATCTGCTCATTAAACCGTCACGGGCAATATCTGTAGTTTTGGATTTTTTGATAAGCTCAATAACTTCATCAATAGAACCTAAAGCTATAATCAAACCTGCCAAAATATGAGCTCTGATTTTAGCTTTTTTCAGGAAGAAAATCGTTCTTCTTGTAACTATTTCAACTCTGTGTTCAACAAATTCGTTCAATACTTCGTACAAATTCAACAATCTTGGCTGCTTGCCGCATAATGCAAGCATATTAACACCAAAAGTAGTTGATAATTGAGTATATTTGAATAAATTATTTTTAACAACATCGGGTTTTGCATCACGTTTTAATTCAATAACGATACGCATACCTTCTCTGTCGGATTCATCACGAATATCTGAAATACCGTTTATTCTTTGGTCTTTAACAAGTTCTGCAATCTTTTCGATAAGCATAGACTTGTTAACCTGATAAGGAATTTCGGTAATAACAATCGCTGTACGAGCCTGACGGCCGCCACCGCCTGCGATTTCTTCAAATCCCGCAACAGCCTGCATTTTTATAGAACCACGACCTGTTTCATAAGCCTGTTTAATATCGTTTAAGCCAACAATGGTTGCAGCAGTCGGGAAATCAGGACCTTTAATATATTCCATCAATTCTGAAACTGTTATATTAGGATTATCTATTAACGCAACAGTACCGTCAACAACTTCCGATAAATTGTGAGGCGGAATATTAGTTGCCATACCAACTGCAATACCGGAACATCCGTTCAATAATAACATCGGAAGTCTGACAGGAAGAACTGTCGGTTCTTGCAGTGAACCGTCAAAATTCGGTTCAAATTCAACTGTTTCGCAATCAATATCAGCAAGCATTGATTGTGTAATTTTGTGCATACGAGCTTCTGTATAACGCATTGCAGCAGCTCCGTCACCGTCAACCGAACCAAAATTACCGTGTCCGTCAACAACCAAATATCTTGTATTAAAATCTTGAGCCAAACGAACCAAAGCTTCATATACGGAACTATCGCCGTGCGGATGGTATTTACCAAGCACTTCACCAACAATTCTTGCACATTTTCTAAACGGTTTATCAGGAGTCATACCTAATTCATTCATTGCATATAAAATACGTCTGTGAACAGGCTTTAGACCATCTCTAACATCCGGTAATGCACGTCCGACAATTACACTCATTGCGTAATCTATGTAACAACGCTTCATTTCTTCTCTGATATTAACGTCAACGATTTTACCATCGCCAAAAATATTCTGCTGACTCAATTTTTCTCCTCCATGTCGGGTTATATATAGCTATATTGTAGCATAAACATAGCTTTTTGGGTAATTTTACAAAAAACTTTACAATTACTTTAAATAAAAAGCCGCCTTAAAGGCGGCATTTAAACTATCCTCTATCTTCTTACTCTCTTTGAAATTCTTACTGTAAAGGAGCTCTCCACAGAGAATCACTAAATTTATTTTGAACTGCGTTCATATCTACTGACAAAATGACGTTACTTGGAGTAAATACAAATACCATATCCGCAACTTTTTGCGGTTTACCGTTTAGAGCATGTGCAGCACCACAAACAAAGTCGATTGTTCTTTGTGATTGTTCTTTGTCAAGTAAATGTAAATTCAAGACAACAGTCTTTTTCTCTTTTAAATGCTGAACAATCTGAGCGGCATCATCAAATGAACGAGGTTCCATAACTAAAACTTCAGAGCCTTTGTAGTTAGGATGAGGAACAACTTTTAAATCATTCGATCTGTCTTGTATAGGTTGATAAGTGTAATCAGGCTGTCTTACGGCACTGCCTTCATATTCTACATAATCATCATCCATATAATCTTCATCTAATTCATCAAAAACAGAATCTTTTGGTTCAAATCCTTTAACGAAAAAATCTACTACTGATTTGATTTTGTCTGTTACTGCTGCCACTTTATTTCCTCCGTCCTTTGTCTTTTAAATTTACTCTCTAACCTTATCTAACTAAATAATTTTCTACCTATCCTAAGCATTGTTGAACCTTCTTGAACCGCTATCAAGTAATCCTGACTCATTCCCATTGATAATTCAGGTAGCTTGCAATTAAACATAACCTCTAAATTATCTCTTGTTACTCTCACTTCATTGAAAAGAAAATGAAGCTCTCTCTTTTCTGCGCCAAACGGAGCCATACTCATTAGCCCGAGAACATTAATATTAGACAGCTTTTTAATTTCATCAAAATTTTCAACAAGCTCATCCTTATTAAATCCTGATTTTTGAACTTCGCCGGCATTGTTCAGTTGTAACAATATATTTTGAACCTTCCCCATTTCTCTTGCATATTCAGATATCTTTTGAGCTAATTTCAACGAATCAACCGAATGAATATAATCAAACTGTTCAACTGCTTTTTTTGCTTTATTACTCTGAAGATGCCCTATAAAATGAAACTTTGAGTTCTCTCTCACGTATTCGGGTAATCTCGAAATTTTTTCGGATGCCTCAAGAACTCTTGATTCTCCAAAATCTCTCAATCCTACCTCATACGCCGCCACTATAGCACTCTCATCAAAATACTTGGTAACTGCAATAATATTTGGTTTAAAAGGTACAATTTCTTCTTGTATTTGTTTAAGATTTTTTTTGATTTTTTCTTGCATAAATAATCTTACCCCTACAAGAATCTTACCCACGAATGGATATAAAATAATTTTAGCCTATCTTGTTGATATGGACAACTATTTTCTTTTCTACACTCATTAACCAACCCCAAACACATGTTATTCCCATGTTTTAACGCATTTTTGCGTTTTAAATATTGGTTAATATTTCGTAATATTTTGTTTTTCGGGCATGCCCGAAAACCCATATCCCAAAATTTACTTTTAATGTGCAAAAAATATTTGTGATTTTAGGATAAATCATTATTGTAAAATTGTACTCATACAAACGGATGAATTTTTACAATAAAAATTAAAGATTCCTCGTTTACTTATCTTACTTAAGTTTTTACGAAAGTTAGATTTTCGGGTGGGGCTCTAAAAATATAATGTAAAATTAACCCTCTCCTTGGGGGAGGGTTGAAAATCAACTTGAGTTTTTAC
>Ga0247611_10008192_pt1 | contig 12944 bp, 7 predicted proteins | sample 177DNAGHGhighgp2_FD_192422 | JGI IMG/M metagenome (GOLD analysis project Ga0247611, IMG submission 192422) | Sheep rumen microbial communities from Palmerston North, Manawatu-Wanganui, New Zealand - 1770 DNA GHGhigh gp2 | ecosystem: Host-associated > Mammals > Digestive system > Stomach > Rumen ... | reverse complement strand
GATGGTGCCGCCGGTGATGTGCAGGTCGCCGTCGGGCTTGATGGCCTTGCTGGCAGCCCCGGTGACGGTGAAGTTGATGGTACCGCCGGTGATGTCCATGTTGCCGTCGCTCTTGATGCCGTGGTCATAGGTGTTGAGCGTCAACGTGCCGTCGCTGATGAGGACGGTGCCCTCGCTGTGGATGCCCTCGGCCTCGTCCTTGGTCGTCGTGCACTTGAAGTTGGCACCGTTCAGGATAAAGGCATAGTCGGCCTTGGCACACTTGACATTGGTGGTGTCCACCGTGCTGTAGGCCCATGGCTGTCCCGAGCAGTTGATGTCGATGGTGCCGGCGGTGGCGGTGAGCGTGCTGTCGCACTTCATGCCGCGTGCACCGTTGCCGGTCATGGTGATATTGACAATGGCATCGGCCCCGTTGATGGTGAGGTTGCGGTCGGTGCTCATGCCGATGGCTTCCTTGATCTTGCTCTCAGTGCTGTCCCACACGGGGATGCCGCTGTGCTTCAGGGTGATGGTGCCGCCCTGGATGTCGATGCTGCCCTCGGCCTTGATGCACTTGGTAGCCGCAGCGCTGCCGTTGATGGTGAGCGTGCCACCCTTGATGAGGACGTGTCCGTCGAGTGTGGCATCGGCAGTGTCCTCGGCATCCACCTGGATGCCGTCGTCACCACACGACTGGATATTGACGGTGCCGCCGTTCATCTGGAAGTACTGCACCACGTTGATGGCATCGGCAACGGCACTGGTGATGGTGATGTTGCCCACGGTCTTCTTGACCTCCATGTACTCGTTGCAGGCCAAGGCATGCTTCTTGTTGCCAGTGATGGTGAGTGAGCCGCCCTTGCTGAATTCGGCGTGACCCTTCACGAGGAAGGCGGCCTTCTTGGTGTTATTGGCACCGTCGGCCAGCGTGTTGGTCGTGCCATCGGCCAGTTGCACGGCAATGCGTTTGCTATTCTGTATATTGATGGCCGCGCTGTCGGGGTTAACGAGGTTAACGCCATTGAGCACAAGGGTCATCTTGTACTTGCCGCCGTGGTAGAAACTGCCGCTCGAGCTGCTGCCCTGCAGAGTGTAGGTGTACTCGGTAGCCACGTTAGCATCCTGCATGACGGCTACCCGTGCACCAGTGACCTGGGCTGTGATGTGATTGGCGATGTTGCCAGCCACATACACGTCGGCCACCGTGTTGTTGTACTTGACAAGGACATTGTCATCGGCCAGCGTCTCGCTGTTGACGGTCACACTGTCCACGTCGGCAAGGGTAAACCCTTTTTCAAGCACAGTAAGCAGGCTTGATGCCGTGTAAGGCATCAAGCCTACCGACTCGGTGTTATAGGCCCAATGCACATGTCCAGTGTGGATCCACATGGTCTGTTGCGCATAGCCCAAAACACCTGTCACAGCAATCAATGTTGCCAAAAGAAATCGTTTTCTCATAATGTGTAACATTAGGTGTACTTTGGTTAATTAAAAACTTGATTATTATCGCAAAACTATGCATAATTGCGATAAAAGCCAAGTGAGGGATTGGTTTTTTCAACCAATCCCCATTTTTAATCGACTAAAAAGTGATTAATTGTCAGAAACCTGTCCCTGTGCACGCTACAGGCTGTCGAGGTGGGTGATGGTGCGCAGCACGTTCAAGGCTGAGGTGACACTGGGGATGTTTTTCACGACAATGCTGCGACGGTCGTTCTTCTGGCGCAGGTCGCATCGCTGCGGGTTGCTGTAGACATAGTTGAGGATGCGGCCAAAGGCGGGTGACTGGTAATAGGCCACGTTCTCCTCGCCCACCATGAACAGGTGCATGCAGTGCTGGCGTATGACCAGTTTCTCGATGCCCAAGCGGCGCGCTGTGCGGCGCAAGGGGACAATGCGGATGAGCTCGGCAGCCATCTCGGGGATTTTGCCAAAGCGGTCCACCATGCGCTCCTCAAAAGCCTCGACCTGGTCGTCGGTCTCCATGTTGTCGAGTTCCCGATACAGGGTGATGCGCTCGTTCTCCTGGGGCACATAACTGGCCGGGAACATCAGTTCCAGGTCGGTGTCCACAATGCAGTCGGTGACAAACTCGGTGTTGTCGTCCTGCTCATTGCCAGTGGGGGCGAAGTCGGACGAGAATTCCTCGGTGCGCAATTCGGTGACGGCTTCCTTGAGCACCCGCTGGTAGGTCTCATAACCCAGGTCGGCGATGAAACCGCTCTGTTCGGCACCCAGCAGGTTGCCGGCCCCGCGGATGTCCAGATCTTGCATGGCGATCTGTATGCCCGAGCCCAGGTCGCTGAAGCTCTCGATGGCCTGCAGACGGCGGCGCGCATCGGTGGCTAACGGCTTACCAGGCGGCACGAGCAGGTAGCAGAAAGCCTTGCGGCTGCTGCGTCCCACGCGTCCTCGCAACTGGTGCAGGTCGCTCAAGCCATAGCGGTCGGCGTTGTTGATGATGATGGTGTTGACGTTGGGCATGTCGATGCCGTTCTCGATGATTGTGGTCGAGAGTAGCACGTCATAGTCATGGTTGCCAAAGTCGATGATCACCTGCTCGAGCTTTTCGGGGGGCATCTGGCCGTGGCCCACCACCACTCGTGCGTCGGGCACCACGCGGTGAATCATGTTTTCCAGCTGCTCGAGTTGCTCGATGCGATGGTTGACAAAGAAGACCTGGCCGTTGCGCGACAGCTCAAAGTTGATGGCCTCGGCAACGATGTCATCGTTGAGCGTCCCCACAGTGGTGAGGATGGGGTAGCGGTTGGCGGGCGGGGTGGTGAGTGTGCTCAGGTCGCGGGCTCCCATGAGCGAGAACTGCAAGGTGCGCGGGATGGGCGTGGCGCTCATGGTGAGGGTGTCGACGTTGAGTTTCAGTTGCTTGAGCTTATCCTTGACGGCGACACCAAACTTTTGCTCCTCGTCCACCACCAGCAACCCCAGGTCATGGAATTGCACGGTCTTGCCGATGAGCTTGTGGGTGCCGATGAGGATGTCGATTTTACCCTCCTTGAGGTCGGCAAGCAACTGCTTTACCTCCTTGGGTTTGCGGGCACGGCTCAGGTAATCCACGCGCACGGGGAAGTCCTTGAGTCGTTCCGAGAATGTGCGGTAGTGCTGGAAGGCCAGCACCGTTGTGGGCACGAGGACAGCCGTTTGCTTGCCGTCGGTCGCAGCCTTGAAGGCGGCGCGGACCGCAATCTCGGTCTTTCCAAATCCCACATCGCCGCAGATGAGTCGGTCCATGGGTTTCTGGCTCTCCATGTCGGCCTTGACGGCTTGGGTGGCGGTGAGCTGGTCGGGCGTGTCCTCGTAGATGAACGATGCCTCCAGCTCCTGCTGCAGGTATCCGTCGGGGGTGTAGGCAAAGCCCTGTTGCTCACGTCGCGCGGCATACAGGCGGATGAGCTCGCGGGCGATGTCCTTGAGGCGGCTCTTGGTGCGCGACTTCATCTTGGCCCACGTGTTGGAGCCCAAGCGGTTGAGTCGTGGTGCCTCGCCCTCCTTGCTGCGGTATTTTGAGAGTTTGTGGAGTGAGTGAATCGAAACGTAGGCCTCGTCGCCGTTGAGATAGGTGAGTTTGATCATTTCCTGCGGCGTGCCGTTCATTGAGGTGCGTATCAAGCCGCCGAACTTGCCCACGCCCAGGTCCTCGTGGACGATGTAGTCGCCTTTCTCGATCTGGTTCAGTTCCTTGAGCGAGAGGGCCAGCTTGCCCGAGCGTGCCCGGTCGCTCTTGAGGTTGTACTTGTGGAAGCGGTCAAAAATCTGGTGGTCGGTGAACACGCACAGCTTCAAGTCCTCATCCACAAATCCCTCATGCAATGTCTTGAGCACCGGTTCAAAGGTGATATCATCGCCCCGGTCCTCAAAGATGTTGTGCAAGCGCTCGATCTGCTTGGCACTATCGCTCAAGATGAGGATTTTATAGCCACGTGATAGGAAGTCGGTAAACGACTCACCAATCAGGTCAAAGTTCTTGTGGTAGATGCCCTGGGGCTTGCAGTGCAGCGTCAAGCGCTTGGTGCCCTTGTCGGCAGGAGCTTCGCCGCTGGTGAACCCAATGCGACGCAAACCCTGCAGGCGCTGGTTAAACATGTGGGCATCAACGACCTTGCTGGTCGCCTGGGTGTCGCCCTCATCGGCAATGATGGCGCTCACCGACATGCCCTCGGTAGCAATCTCAGCGATGCGTGTGGTGAGCCAGTGCTCGCTGCGGCACAGCACGATGGTGTCGTCGCCGATGTAGTCGAGCAGTGACACGTTGTCCTCTCGTCCACCGCTTGAAGTGTCGTTGTTGAGGATGCTCACATGTTCCAGACGCTCCTCGCTCAACTGCGTCTCGACGTTGAAGGTGCGTATCGAGTCAATGTCGTCGCCCCAGAAGTCAATGCGGTAGGGCAACTCATTGCTGTAGCTGAAGACATCCAGGATGGAGCCACGCACGCTGTACTGGCCAGGCTCATAGACATAGTCGGTCGCCACAAAACCCAACTCCCGCAGGCGTGCAACAGTGTCACTGAGGTCGGCTGTGCCCCCCGAGCGCAACTGCACCGTGCTGGCTTCCACATCCTCGCGGCGGCGCACGCGCTCGGCCAGAGCCTCGGGATAGGTGACTACCCACCTCACCTCGGGGTCATCAAACCAGCGGTTGAGCACCTCGGTGCGCAGGATTTCGTTAGGAGCATCGGTCTGCCCATACTTGATGTCGCGCTTGTAGCCCGACGGGAAAATCAACACCTGCTTGTCATTGGCCAGTTGGCACAGGTCGTTGTACATGTAGCCCGCCTCGTCCAGGTCATTGACGATGATGAGATAGGGACAACTGCGCTTGGGCAAGCGCGAGAACAGCATTGCGGCACTCGACCCCGCCAGACCATCGATCACAGCGTTGCCGTTGCCGTCCAGCAGTCGCTTCACGGCTGCCGTGCGTCCCTTACCATTAAATAATGCACACAAATCCCCAATCTCCATTGCGGCGGGTTATTTTTTCTTTTTGGTTTTCTTGGTGGGTTTGGCCTTGAGGTTGAGCAGGCGGTAGTACTCGCCAGGCTTGTCGAACAACTCTTGTGCCTTGTCGATGTACTCGTCGTCCTTGATTGAGAACTCGACTTGTCCTCGCTGGTAGTATAGACGATCCATAATTTCCTGGCCCAGCAAGTAGGCAATGTCGCGGCGGTGCAGGTCCAGGTCGTGGTCGAGGTCGTGCTTGAGCAGCGCCTCGAGACGATCAAACTGGGCCTGGGTCGAGTCGTTCATGTAGCCCTCGGCCGTGGCGGTCTTGCGCAAGGTGGCTAACTGTTGCTCGCACACCTTGTCATACTCAAACTTGTCGGCATTGATAAACGCCTTGAACTCGTTGAAAACCGTGTCGGTCACCTGGAAGTCGGCAGGCGATGCGATCTCGTTGCGGTGCTGAGCCACATACTTGGTAGCGAAGTCAAAATCCCAGTGGTCACGCATGATGTTATAGACGATGCGCTTCAACTCTCGTGGCTCCACCTTCAAGTCGGGAGCGATGCCACCCCCCTCCCGCACTTCACGGCCGTGGGCGGTGTGGAACACGCGTGCCGTGCTGTCGGTCGTGGTCTTCTTGTAGGTCCCGTCGGCGTTGCGGTTGCCGTAGTCCACCTCTTGGATGAGCCTGCCGCTGGGAATGTAGTATTTTGCGATGGTGACCTTGAGCATGCCGTCATAGGATAACTGTCGTGTCGACTGGACCAGACCCTTTCCAAAGGAGCGCGTGCCGATGATCACGGCGCGGTCAAGGTCCTGCAGTGCGCCCGCAGTGATCTCGCTGGCACTTGCCGAGCCCCCGTCGATGAGCACTGCCAGCGGGATGCTGGTGTCCACAGGGTCGATAGTGGTCTTGTAGGTGCGCTCGCTTGACTTGTCGCGGCCACGCATCTGCAACACCTGGGTGCCCTTGGGGACAAAGCATCCCACGATCTGGATCGCCCCCTCGACAATGCCGCCGCCGTTGCTGCGCAGGTCCAGGACGATGTTCTCGACCTTGGGGTTCTTCTTGAACTCGATGAGAGCATCGCGTACCTGTTGTGCCGATTTCTCGTTGAACGTCGTCAAGCTGATGTAGCCAATGTTGCCTCGAGTGACGCCATAGTAGGGGACAGGGTTGACGCTGATGGTCTCGCGGTTAAACGAGAAAGTCTTGATGCTGTCGGGGTCATAGGGGCGCACCACGGTGACGGTGAGATGGGTGTTGGCCTGGCCCTTGAGACGCTTGCTCACCTTGTCGCTGGTCCATGTGTCGGTGCTGTCGCCATCGATCATGATGATGCGGTCGCCCGTGCGCAATCCGGCGCGTGCCGCCGGGCTGTCCTCGTAGGGTCCGCTGATGTATACCCCCTTCTTGCCATCGATGGTTCGCTCCATGAGGTAGCTGCCGATGCCGCCATACTCGCCAGTGCTCAGCGTCATGAACTCGTCGGCTTCCTTGGCTGGAATGTACTCGGTGTAGGGGTCGATGTCGTCGAGCATCGCATTGATGGCATTCTCTATCGACTTTTGGGCATTAATCGTGTCGACATAGAAAGTGTTCAATTCTTTATATAATGTGTTGAAGATATCCAAGCTGCGTGCCACTGCGGCATCGTCGTTCACAGCCTTGTCATCGTCGGCAAGCGCCATGGGGGAGGCCAGCAGAGCCACCAAGCAAGCCCAGGCTACATATTTCAGGGATTTTTTCATTGTTCACTTTTATTTTGTGCCTGCTAAAGTACTACTATTCCATGGATTTTACCCGATAAAGGCCCCTAAAAAACCTTTAAGTGATGAAAAAAATCAAGTTTTTTCACTTTTTTATTGCACAGTTCAATTATTGGTACTATCTTTGCACCGCATTTTTCGGCAGGGTATGCCGGAAGGATGCTGAAAAACGCTTCTTTAGCTCAGTTGGTTAGAGCATCTGACTGTTAATCAGGGGGTCCTTGGTTCAAGTCCAAGAAGAAGCGCTTCATGTTGTAAAGAAAATAAGGACGAAGTAGCATGCTTCTTTAGCTCAGTTGGTTAGAGCATCTGACTGTTAATCAGGGGGTCCTTGGTTCAAGTCCAAGAAGAAGCGCCAGAGACGAGACTGCGAGAGCCGTCTCGTTTTTGGTTATAGATGTAGGCACGATTTTTGCAGGTTATTGCAGTTGAATACTTTTTCACTAACTTTGCACCACCACATGATAATCAGTATAGCGATAAGATTATGATATACACCTGTCCCAAATGCGGAAAGAAGATGGACTTGAGCACCGAGGTGCTCATCAGCAGTGACTATAAAGTCATCTGTCCGCAATGCTTGTGCCAGTTGCAGATTGTTGGCGACTATGCCTACATTCCTCATGACACGCTGGAACTGGACACCACCCTGGAGCCGTCCCGCACCATCAACTGCCCTCACTGCGGCCATGAGGCAAGCACGGGATCACACTTCTGCCCCAACTGCGGCGGTAGTTTTGACACACCCGCTGCCGCCGGTGCTAATGATGTTGAGGATGTGACCGTGTTGCCGCCCCCCATACCTGACAGCGACCCGCTCTTTAACGACGCGGTGCAGTTTTTGATGACGTGCACAGCCATCACGCCCATGATGTTGCGTGACCACTTCCACATCAGTGACGAGCGCGCCACCGAGCTCATGCGCCAGCTCGAGGAAGGCGGTGTGGTGGGTCCCTACAACAATGGCGGTCCCCGCCAGATCCTGATACCCCACCGCACGATGTACAGCTATAATCCGCCCCCCACTGCCGATGGTCAGGCTCCAGTCAATCAAGGCCCGCAGCCGCGACGCATGGGGTGCTTCACGTGGCTGCTGCTTGTGATGATGTTCATGTTCCTCATCAAGGCATGCGGCGGTTGAGCGGACAGCATTCACCACAACAGCAAAGTCACTGTAAATAAGCCAGTTCCCAATATATAAAAGTTACCGAGGTGCCATCATCACGGCTCGGTAACTTTCTTGAGGGGACTTCTATAAATTACCAAAATGATAGTTTGTAGTGTTGGATGTCTTTGGCCGCTTTTCGGCATCTTTTGCCTTACCTTGTAGGACCATAGCTTGCTATGCTCCTGCGTAGTCAATTCAAAATCTACTCGAAAATCAATCCAAATCCATTCCAAGCTAATTTATAGAAGTTCCCTTAACTGTATTCAGTGGGGACGCCTTACTTGCCCAGGTTGTCGATCTGTTGCTTGGCCCACTCCTTGGCCATGCGGATGGCCTCGTTGGCCATCTGGTTGACCACGGAGTCCATGCCCTCGGGCACCTCGATGCCCATGACGCTGTCGGGCAACATGCTGGGATCGGGCATGGGTTCCTCGTCGGTGTAATCATCGTTGCCCTCGTCCTGTGGAGCAGAGGTAGTGGGGATGATGCTTGGGCGCTTGGCCTCATAATCGTCCATCGCTTGGGTCCAGGCCTTTTCGATGTCCTCCTTGCCAAAGGTGAACACATGGCCGAACACGCCCACCGAGACTGTCTTTTCCTCATTCTCGCTCAAGCGCACCTTGCCCATTGAGCAGACCACATAGTTCTTGACATCGAGATAGTTGTCAATGACCTTGTCGGTGCTAATTCCTGTCAGTTCCTTGATGGCCTTGTTGATGAGATCGCCAAAGACACCGCCCATGCCCGTGATGTTGCCGATGTTCTCGTCTACCTTGTCGTGCATCCAGGCCTTGGTGACCTCCTGGATGGCGGCCTCGTGGTCCTGACGTGTGGGGCATGTAAACACCATCGTGGCAAACAGGATGGCAAGAATCAGTGCCGCAACCAGCCAGGGGGTGCAACCGCTCTTTTTCTTGGGCTCCTGTTGCATGGGTTGGCGGGGAGGCACTTGGGGCGGCACCTGCTGCGGTGGTGTGGCAGGCTCATAGGGCTGGCCCATCGTTGGCTGCCCCTCGGCAGCCCGTGCAGCCTGTTGCGCGGCTTCAAACTCGGCGCGCTGCAGCACGGCGGTCAACTCGGGCACGTCGCCAGCCTGCATCCAGTCGGCCATGCCAGGTGCCCACACCTCGCTCTCGGGGGTGATGCCCCGCTGTGACAATTCGTCGATGGAAAACGGACCTTCCTGTTTTCCGTTCACGATGAGATGAAATTCCATAATTAGTTGCTAAATTAAATGATAATGTTCTTTCATTTATTGCAAAAAACGTGCCTAATGTCAAATCATTGTTTGACATGGGCAAAAAAAGTACCTTTGATCACTTGGCATTGATGAACTCCTGGAAGGCCTGCTTGTAGCTGTCGCCAATGGGGATGTACACGTCGCCAAAGACGATGCGGTTGCGCTCGATCTCGCGGATCTTGCTCTTCTGGACAATGAAGGAGCGGTGCACCCTGATGAAACGTGACACGGGCAGCATCTGTTCGATGGCCTTCATGTTCATGAGCGAGAGGATGGGGTGGGGTGACTGCTCGGTATAGATCTTGACATAGTCCTTCAATCCCTCGATGTAGCGGATATCGTCGAGGTCGATCTGCAACAGTTTGTACTCACTCTTGACAAAGATGCTGCGGGGCTCGTCCTCGGTGCTGGTGGCGGTAGCGGCAGGGTGTTCGCTCTGTTGCACGAGCTGGAACCATTGCATGGCCTTGGTGCTGGCCTCGAGGAAGTCGGCATAGCTGATGGGCTTCAACAGATAGTCGAGCGCATTGACGCGAAATCCATCGACGGCATACTGGTTAAAGGCTGTTGTGAACACGATGCGGGTGCTCTCGGGTACCATGCGGCTCAATTCCAGTCCGTTGAGCTCGGGCATTTGGATGTCGAGGAAAAGTAGATCCACGGGGTTTTGTCCGATGCCGTGTAGGGCATCGGTGGCGTTGCTGTACTTGCCGCACAGTTCCAGAAACGGTATCTTGTTCACATAGCTTGCGAGCAGTTCGACGGCCAGGGGCTCGTCATCGACGATGGCACACTTGATGATCATGATGGTTCTTTCTTGATAGTGATTTTTGAGAAATAATGCTTGCCGTCAGGGGTCGTTCCCTTCTCCCATGTGTATCGGTCGGAGTACATGAGTTCGAGTCGTCGGCTCACCTGTTCCAGGCCGATGCCCGAGCCGCTCTTGTCGTTCTCGCGCTTGGGGTAGCAGGTGTTGTGTATCTCGCAGGTGATGTTGCCATCCACTTGATTCAGTTCAATCTTGATTTCTCCTGACCCTTGTGGAGAGATGCCGTGCTTGAAGGCATTCTCGATGAGCGAGATGAATAGCAGCGGGGCCACGGGAGTGGAATCGTTGGGGTGCACGTTGATGTGGGTGTCTATCTTCACGTTGTCGGTCACCCGAATCTTCATCAGCTCGATGTAGTTGCGGATGAAGTCGGCCTCCTTGTTCAAGGGGACAAATTCCTGCTGGTTCTCATAGAGCACGTGCCGCAGCAGCTTGCTCAGTTCACCCACGGCCATTTGAGCCTTCTCCTGGTCAAAGGCGATGAGTGCATAGATGTTGTTTAACGTGTTGAGCAGGAAGTGCGGGTTGAGCTGGTTGCGCAGGTTGCTCAACTCGGCCTCGGCACGGGCGGCCTCGGCCTCCTTGCGCACATCCTCGACGTGTTGCCATCGCTGATACATGCGCACGGCCACCGTGAGGGCAATGAACATGCACAGTGTGAGCACGGCCCAGAAGTATCGGGGTACACGTGACGGCCGCTTGCCGGGGGCCTGGTGGCTCCAGTTGTGGAGCTCGGGCAACAATTGCTGGCTCACCATGTGCCACACGTCCATGGCACACAAGCCCAGGGCGATGACCAACACATTCATGAGCAGGAACATCTTCCAGTCCCGCTTCTTGAGCAGGTATCGCGGAACGAGCCACAGGTAGTTGATATAGAACACCAAGATGTAGGCCAGCGGTGTTCCCAGCCACCGCAAGTAGCGGTTCCACACCAGCGACCAAGGGTCGTCGGAGCTGTGGAAGAATAGCGGCACCACAATGAGCACCGCCCAGCACATGATGTGGAGCATCATGTTGCGGTAGATATTTTTTTTCTTGTCGAGGTCGGTAGTCATCGGAATAATACTTTTTTACACACTCGCAAAGATATACAACTCTTGCAGCATTCACAAATATTATCGACAAAAAAGGCCTTATTCTCGACAAATGATTGGCCCCATGATGGCTTGGTAAATAGGGAACAGTAGAGCCTACTCGTAGCGCAGAGCCTCGATGGGGTCGAGATTGGCGGCCTTCTTGGCCGGGTACCAGCCAAAGAAGATGCCTGTGATGGTGCAGATGGCGAACGAGAGCAGCACCGTCCACGGCTCTACGCTGATGAGGATGTGATACTCGGTGTGATTCATCAAGATGTAGCGTGCCAGATACGAGATGCCGCCACCAATGATCACTCCGATAAGTCCACCCGTAACACTGATGAGGATGGCCTCGATGAGGAACTGGCTCAAGATATCTATTGTACGAGCTCCCACGCTCATGCGCAGGCCAATCTCGCGGGTGCGCTCGGTCACGCTCACATACATGATGTTCATGATGCCGATGCCGCCCACCAGCAGCGAGATGCCGGCGATGCATGAGAGCAGCAGCGTGAGCACATTCATGACCGAATCGACCATCGAGGTTTCTTCCTCAAGTGAATTGACCCTGAAATCCTGCATGTCGTCCTCTTTGAGCTTGTGATTCTCCCGCAAGATCTCCGTCACGTCCTGCTTGGCCAGCGAGGCCATCTCCTTGCTGGTAGCGGCTACATAGATCATGTCAAAATAATTCTGTGAAATCATGCGCTTCATCACTGTCGTGTAGGGCATGAGCACGATGTCGTCTTGATCCTGGCCAAACGGGCTACGGCCCTTGCTCTTGAGCACACCCACCACCCTCACCGGGATGGTGTTGATGCGGATTACGGCCCCGATGGGGTCGGCTTTGTTGGGGAAAAGTTTGTCCACCACAGTCTTGCCGACGATGCACACCTTGGCCGAACCCTTGACTTCGGCATCGGTGAACATGTCACCCTCGGCAATCGAGAGTCCATTGATTTTAAGGAATTCATTATTCACACCCTGCACCGAGCCGCTATGGTTGTTCTTGCCGTTGATGAACTGCCCCGAGGAGTAAACCATCGGGCAGATGGCTTTGAGATACTTGTTCTTCTCCAGAATGCTTTTATAGTCGGCCTGGGTGATTGTTTGGTTATATTCAGGAAGCCAATTGCCCCCGGTTTCTTCATACTCGGGTCCAGGAACAATCGTCAATGCCCCGGGGTCCACATCTTCGATTACTTGCATGATGGTCGCCTTGGATCCGGTTCCCAGCGCCAGCATGATGATGACCGACGACACGCCGATGATGATGCCCAGCATGGTGAGGAAGCTGCGCATCTTGTTGGCCGCGATGGCCTTGAGGGCGATCTTGAACAGATTGGTGATGTTCATTTCAGTTCTCAGTTTTTAGTTTTTGGTGCTTAGTCCTAATCGTCATTGACGGGGAGTGCTGCGAGCCTCTCGGCGGCATCGAGGATGTTGTTGTTGATGCGGTCCTCGCGTATCCTGCCGTCGCTCAGCGTGATAGTGCGGGTCGAGTATTGGGCAATCTCGGGATTATGGGTCACAAAGATGATGGTGCGCCCCTCGGCATGCAGCTGCTGGAACAGCACCAAAATCTCAAACGAGGTGCGGGTGTCCAGGTTGCCCGTCGCCTCATCGGCCAGGATCACGGCCGGGTCGTTGACCAGAGCTCGAGCGATGGCCACGCGCTGCATTTGTCCGCCCGACATCTGGTTGCTCTTGTGGTTCAGGCGGTCACCCAGTCCCACTCGCTGCAGGGCGGTGATGGCGCGTTCTCGCCGCTCGCGTGCGCCGACGCTGGTGTTGTACATGAGCGGCAGTTCCACGTTCTCGACAGCGGTGGTCTTGGCCAGCAGGTTGTAGCTCTGGAACACGAACCCGATCTTGCGGTTGCGGAGCACGGCGCGCTGGGCCTTGCTCATCGTGCGC
>Ga0247611_10008191_pt1 | contig 12944 bp, 14 predicted proteins | sample 177DNAGHGhighgp2_FD_192422 | JGI IMG/M metagenome (GOLD analysis project Ga0247611, IMG submission 192422) | Sheep rumen microbial communities from Palmerston North, Manawatu-Wanganui, New Zealand - 1770 DNA GHGhigh gp2 | ecosystem: Host-associated > Mammals > Digestive system > Stomach > Rumen... | reverse complement strand
GGCCGATGGCGCAGCTGAAGGCTTCTCAACCAAAGAGACTTGGTTCTATCGCATGGATATGCCTGAAGGCTACAAGCACTTCTCCAAGACCAAACCGATGCAACTGGCTCACACCCAGCCCATCATGGATTGGTGGAACGACCGCAAGGAGATAGTCGATGAAGAAGCAGGTGACGAAAAGAGCCGTTGCTTTACCGCTGAGCAACTGATGGCGCTGGATTGCAACTTTGACCAGTGCAAGTTCCCCAAGGATGAGGAAGAGATCCTTCCCCCTAAGGAACTGCTGGAGAATTATTACAAGAAACGAGCCGCTCTTGATCACGAGATAGACAAGACTTTAGCAGAAATCCAGAAAATCCTTGGCTTCAAAATTGAGTTATAATGGACGGAAAACAATTACGCAACAGCATACTCCAGTGGGCGATTCAGGGCAAATTGGTGCCCCAGGATCCTAATGACGAACCGGCTTCTGTTCTTCTTGAGCGTATTCGAGAAAAAAAGGCCCGTCTCGTCAAGGAGAAAAAAATCAAACGAGACAAGAACGAATCAATCATTTACCGTGGCGATGACAATTCCTATTATGAGAAGATTCTTGCCACAGGCGAGGTCAAATGCATCGATGACGAGATACCCTTTGACCTGCCAAATACATGGTGTTGGGTTCGTTTGGACAATGTGATCACACTTCTGTCTGGTAGAGATTTAGAGCCTTCACAATACAACAATTTGGAGAAGGGTATTCCCTATATGACAGGTGCATCAAATTTTCTGAATGATGAATTGATTGTAAATAGATGGACTTTGTTCCCTACTACAATATCACATAAGGGAGAACTGCTTATCACTTGCAAAGGTACAATAGGAACAATGGCCTTTAATGTTATTGGTGATATTCATATAGCAAGGCAGATTATGAGCATTAGCTCCAATTACATTAACCTTAATTATCTAAAACTATATTTAGAGGTTTATGTATCTGAACTGGAAAAGGTTGCAAGAAGTATAATTCCCGGAATATCGAGAAACGATATTCTTAAAGCTGTTTTTCCTGTGCCTCCATTAAATGAACAAGCAAGAATCGTTGAGTTTATTAATTGTATATCACCGAGTATTTCATTATTTGGTAAAAAACAATACGAGTTAATGAAACTCAATGAAAATATCAAACCAACACTTAAGAAATCAATTCTTCAGAAGGCTATTCAAGGCCAATTGGTGGCTCAATGTGAAACAGATGAACCTGCATCCCATTTGCTCGAAAAAATAAAATCTGAGAAACAAAAACTTGTCAAAGATGGTAAGCTAAAAAAGTCCGCTCTTGAAGAATCTGTTATCTTCAAAGGTGACGACAACAAGTATTATGAGAATGTAGAAGGTCAAATGCTTGAGGTTGAATGTGATATGCAATTCCCCCAATCATGGCAACTCTGTCGATTATCTTTCATCTGTCAGTTAACTGATGGGATCAAGATGAAAGGTAATCATATTTGTCTTGATGCTAAGTACCTGCGTGGCAAATCAACCGGAGTGCAGTTGGGTGAAGGCAAGTTTGTTCAGCATGGCGACAATATCATACTTGTCGATGGTGAAAACTCAGGCGAGGTTTTTACCGTTCCAGTTGACGGTTATATGGGAAGTACGTTCAAGCAGCTTTGGGTAAGTGAAACGATGAACTTACATTATGTGCTCTATGTCATTCGTTTCTACAAAGACATGCTACGCAACTCAAAAAAAGGTGCAGCAATACCGCACCTTAACAAACAATTGTTCTACAATATCATCGTGGGCATACCACCCATCAAGGAACAAGCGAGAATTGTTGAGAGAGTTAAAATATCATTTAACGAACTAAAAGACTAATAGCCCTTAATTCATTAAACAACCTTTCTATATGGTTGACAATTCTTTGTTGCTCACATATTGGTGGTATAGGTATTATCAGTTTTTTGAAACTTGTCTTGTTAAACTTCCGGATGGCCGTTGCTGACGATATGGAATAAAGTAATTGAACACCAAATTCAGAGTTAAATAAAAAGTAAAGCCACTTTATTTGATTTTCATAAATGGGTTTAACCATTATTGAGTTAGGAGCAAGAGACATTCTAACATCTAATTTGGGAACGATAAAAACTTTACCAATCGAACCGACATTGCTTAGTATTAGCTCTCCTCCAAAAAGGTTGGATCCTGATAAAAAGTCGTAGCCTTGCTTATCTGTATATGTCAAGTCTTTCTTAAATTCGTTCTGAAAATCTTGAGCTTTGACAAGAATCGCATAATTTGGCGTTTTGTAGTACTTCACATTTTCCCGGAGGGATGCAAAACTTCCACTGGCAACAAAGTCTGTTACTAATTTCACATAATTATCAATGCGGCACCAGGACCAGTTAGCAGGTATTTCGAATGGTATTTCATCGCTTATTTCTCTCTTTTCTGTACCTATCTGCTCATAATACTTGCCATAATCTGATAATAGCATTTACAATTCTTCTTTGCTCTGCTAAAGGTGGTAAAGGAATGAGCAAATTGAACAGGCTTGTTGAATTAAGGGTTTTACCCTTAATTGCATCTTTTGAATCACCGAAGTTCGATATTAAGGGAAGAATATAGAATAAATAATCACGAAGCGAATCATCAGAATCAACATATGGTTTAATGGATATTATTGCCTCGTTATGGACAGCATCAATATCAAGAATTGAAGTCCTTCCAACGGTTAACTTGAAACTCATTATCAATGTTCCAGCAGGAACGATGCTGTTGGCAAAAGCCGTTTTGATAGCAAAATCTGATACCTGTTCTTTTGTATTTTTGATAATACCATAATCAGACATATCTGAAATGGAGATCCATGGAGTTGTGCCATTACTCCAAAAATTCACATCTCCGCGTGGTGGAGTTTTTCCTATTCTCATATTGATGAGCGAGCCAAAACGAACCCATTCCCAACTATCTGGTATTTCAAAGGGTATTTCATCATCGATGCTGGCGATTGCTTTACCTCGCTTCTCGAAGTACTTGTTATCGTCACCTCGGAATATGGTGCTGTCGATAACATCCTTCTTCTTCAATTTACCCTCTTTAACAAGACGAAGTTTTTCTTCTTTGATGCGTTGAAGAAGTGCAGATGCTGGTTCGTCTGAAGCGTCTTGTGCAACGAGTCTACCTTGAATAGCTTCTTGTAGTATGCTCTTCTTCAAAACTTCAGGCAATTTGGCATTAAGGGCATCAAGTCCAGTCTGAGCCTTGTCGTATTCCTCAACTAATGGCATCAGTTCCTCAATCTTCGCAACAATGCGCTGCTGTTCGGAGAGGGGAGGGAGGGGAATTGGGATTTTTTTTATTTTGATAAGATTAAGATTTGGCTGAGCACCACCTGCAGCCTCTTTTCTTATTGCAGTATAATTGTATTTAAAGAATAATTTTACATAAGAATTTATATTACTTTCATACACATTAATGGCTGCGCAAGCCTGGTTTGTTGCAGCAACAATTTTTAGCTCACTTACTTGTCCTCTTGTTTTTCCCTGTCCATACATAGCGACAATCAATGTACCAATAGGATAAATCCTACAAGAGGTTTCTTCTATTGCTTTTTCTGTGATGCATTCTGGAGTTTCACAAATAAAATCGTTTTGAGTTAGGCTACTATTAACCCATGGAATCGTACCTCCATAGTATCCGCTATTACTTCTATCTGGAGTTGAACCAGTTCCAACAAAAGCAATATCCTCCAACCTTACCCACACCCAACTCTCTGGTATCTCAAATGGTATCTCATCCTCGATGCACTTGACCTCGCCAGTGGCGGTGAATTTCTCATAATAGGAACTCAGTGAATTTGTTTCATTCTAATAATAGAGTAGTAATTCTTTAATTTTTATTCATTATGATCAACAAATTCAAAGAGTTCCTGGAACAAGGGAACATGTCGAAGAATACCATTGATGCATACGTCTATGCTGTCAACGCGTTCTTCATCCAGTACAAGGTGGTTAACAAGAAAAACTTGCTTGCCCACAAGTCATATCTTATAGAGAAGTTCAAGCCAAAAACCGTGAACTTACGGATCCAGGCGTTGAACAAGTTCCTCGACTTCATTGGCAAGAAGAAACTGCGCCTCAAGTCAGTCAAGGTGCAGCAGCGCTCATTCCTTGAGAACGTGATCAGCAACGCTGACTATGTTTTCCTGAAGAACGAACTGAAGAAAGAGGAAAACCAAATGTGGTACTTTGTTGTCCGCTTTCTTGCTGCAACTGGTGCTCGCGTGAGCGAGTTGGTCCAAATCAAGGCAGAGCATGTCTTTGCTGGCTATTTTGACTTATATACCAAGGGGGGCAAAGTGCGACGTCTATACATTCCCAAGAAGTTAAGAGAAGAAACCCTCATTTGGCTCAATGCCAATAGACACAACTCCGGCTACCTGTTTCTTAACCGCTTCGGGGAACGGATAACCCCTCGCGGCATCTCGCAGCAGTTGAAGAAGTTTGCCGTGAAGTTTGGGCTCAACCCCAAGGTGGTTTACCCACACTCGTTCCGTCACCGATACGCCAAGAACTTCCTCGACCGATTTAACGACATTTCTCTGCTAGCCGACCTGATGGGTCACGAAAGCATAGAAACCACCCGCATCTACCTGCGCCGCACCGCCAGCGAACAACAAGCCATCGTCGACAAAATCATCACCTGGTAATAACCGCTATCGTTGGAAGTGCGTTATGGCTCCCAACGATAGCTTTTCTTATATGCAAAATCGGTTATTGGTGCTTACAATTTCAAGAATAATGATTATATTTGTGGCATCTTTATAAAACAGCACTTTGAACATCAATTAGCATTATGGACAACGATATCTCAACTCTTGAAAAAATAAATCGAAGTATGAGTAGATAAAGCAGGGCATGATGCAGCAGTTATTAACAGGTGAAATAAGATTAGTATGAACAAGTTGAAAGATAGTTATGAGATACGTCTTCGCTGTGCCACGTGTGGTTGCGATGACAAATTTGAGTTCAATGATGACAAGTCATACATTAAATGTACATTCTGTAACAGAGAATACTTTGGTGGCATTGAGGAGCTGAAAGAACTCAACCAAGAAGCCTTTGATGATGTCAAAGAAGAAATACAGAAAGATGCTGCATCTTACATCAAAGACCAGTTAAAAAAGGCTTTCAAAGGTAACAAAAATATCAAAATAAAGTAAATATGGACTGGATTGAATTTGTAAAAGGATGGGGCGGACTGATTCTTTCTGCCTTAGGAATAACTGGTGGTGTTTTTGCATACTTGCGACATGACCGCAAGTTGAAGTTACAAGAGAAACGCTTGAACGATCTTCAAATTCGCCAGTTGCAGAAAGCTGAGGCGAAAGAACTACAGGCAGATATCAAGTGTAACGCTTATAGAAGCAAGTCAAATTCAATCGTTAAGATTGTGAATTCAGGTCCTGCTGACGCATCAAATGTGCGGGTTGAAATACTCGACCAAGACACACTTGAAGGGTTAATCTTCTTTAATAAGAAATGGGGCCCATACGATTTAATCAACGCAACAAGTAGTGTAGAAGAAAAGATTGCATTATGTTGTGGACACACTGAGTATATTAAGTTGAGAATCGTATGGAATGATGACTATTGTAAAGACAGAGAGACAATTCTCAATGTTCAACTATAATCAGTGCAATCAAGGACATGAATAGACTTGTCATTATAGGAAACGGATTTGATATGGCTCATGGCCTCAAAACCAGTTATATGAACTTCATTAACTGGTATTGGGACAAACGCATAGATGCATTTGCAGGCAACACAACAAAGGTTTCAGAAGACTGCTTGTGCAAACTGACCATCGAAGATGGCACCTATGTCAATTGTTGGAATGTGTTCACGTTTGAACAATCATACTTCAGGGATATTCTAGGCAATAGAACTTGTTCGGGTTATGAAGTTATACATGAGCTCAAAAACCATCCCGAAGTATTCTCGATAGATTATAGTCCGTTTTTTGATAGAATCATGACCTCTTTTGAAACTAAAAGATGGGTTGACATAGAGAACGACTATTATTATATGTTGAAAAAGGTGATTGGAGAAATCCCTCCGATTGACTACACCATCGAGGATCTGAATGAGCATATGGACTTTCTTCAGGAAAAGCTGGTAGAATACCTCCACACCATGGAGAAGGACCGATTCAAAGAGGAAATAGAGCGTGCCATTATAGATTTCTTTGACCCAGCGGATTTTTCAACCGAGGGGAGAAAGATGGCATCGGAGAATTTAGGGCTTGACATTAAGAGCTTTGCAGAAGTGCGCAATGATTATGAAGCACAGAACAAATTGATACCAGAGCGTATCATGTTATTGAGCTTCAATTATACATCAACAGCAAAGATGTACGATAATTTCAACATTGTCCATAACTATATCCACGGTGATTTGGAGCATCCTGAGAATATTATCTTTGGCTATGGTGATGAACTTGACAAGGACTATCAGGACATTCTCGACAGGAACGACAATGAACTGCTAAAGAACGTGAAGTCAGTAAAGTATCTGGAAACAAGACACTATCACGATATGCTGGATTTCCTGATGACGGCTCCATTTCAAGTGTTGATTATGGGTCACTCCTGCGGCAATTCCGACAGGACTTTGCTCAATACAGTCTTTGAGCATGAGAACTGCGTTTCAATAAAGCCCTTCTACCACAAATGGAAAGATGGAAGCGACAATTATCTGGAACTTGTGCAAAATATCTCACGCAACTTCACCAACATGCGGTTGTTCAGAGATAGGGTTGTGAACAAGGAGCAATGCAAAACAATGTAAGATAATCAATTAAAACAGAATAATCATGATTACAGACCAGCTTACAAATACAATTTACTTTTCTCACATGCTTGAGCAAGTGTGTCCAGATTTGTATCGTTCAATATCAACCTTGAAAGCAAAGGGCTATCCGATAGAGTTTTTCCAAGGTGCAAAAGATATGTGGGCGCGTGATTATATGCCAATACAGGTTGCTCCAGACAAGTTTGTGGCATTCAAATATCTCCCTGATTATCTTCTTAATCCAAAGTATAGAGATTCGCGGACAGGAAACGCTGCTGATATTGCTCGCGAAATCTTAGGTGATAAAGCGGAAGTGATAGATACAGACATAATTGTTGATGGTGGAAACGTAATCAAGTGTGATAATGCTGTTATAATGGTTGACAAAGTAATTCAGGCTAATCCTCACTATTCAGCAAGCAAACTTCTTGCGGAATTGACTCGTCTGTTCGGCTGTGAAGTTTTCCTCATTCCTTGGGATGATGAAGAAGGCATATATGGTCATTCTGATGGAGTTGTAAGATACATGTCTGATGGTGACCTCCTTTTTACAAAATATCCTGACCCCAAATACATGAAACAGTGTCAATCTATGTTGAAGACTCATTTCAACAAAATGCACAATTTCTGGATGCCTTCAGGTGGAGCCAAATGTCGTGAACGATTCCAATGGGCTTACATCAACTATATCCGCACAAAAGACTATATCTTCATGCCTGCACTATCAAAGAATGCAGACTGTATAGAAGACACGACGGTTCGCCGCCAGTTTGAACTTCGTTTCCCAGAATACCCAAGGGAGAACATAATACCTATATACGCACTTGAAGCCCTCAAACAGGAAGGAGGACTACATTGCTGTTCTTGGAATATTCTCAAATAACGTCACGACTTATGAAACAGCATACAAGCCATAATATAATATGCTTAGAAGCGGAATGGGAATATAGCGAGCAAAACCCGAAAAACCGCTTTAGCCTTAACACCTTGCCAATGCTTAATTGGTTAAAAGAGGCATACGATTGTGATGTGATATATAGAAGATTCAGAACAAAGTCTGACCTGAAGTATTATCTTGAATACTTTCGTGCTCATGCAAAAGGTGATGATGAGGAGGAAGACTTCAACAAGTATGATATTATTTATTTCGCTTGTCACGGTGAAAAGAAAAGTTTGTGGATTGAAGGGAAATCAGTACCCCTCACTACTTTACAAAAGTGGGCAAAAGGCTTTTTCAAGGATAAGGTTATTCATTTTGGGTCTTGTAGAACGATGTCTAATAAAATCGACTCCAAACAGTTCAAAAGAGACTGTCAAGCCTTAATGGTTAGCGGTTATCAAATTTCTGTAGATGCGATGGATTCAAGCATCGCAGACATCGCGATAATGAACGATTTGCTTTCTAGGCAAGAATTTGATGTTGAAAGATATACAGATCGAGAAAGCAAGTTCTACCAGAGATACGAATCGCTTTTAGATGCCCTTCATTTCCATGCATGTTAAGTGTAAAACAAAGAGAATAATATATACAAGACTATGAATAAGAAATCTTTCTTCTTGGGCATCTTGACAGGTGCAATCCTAACATTCGCAGTATTATTTGTTATTGCTTTGGTTAATCGAAACTCTGAAGCAGCCGACTTGATTCAGTATCTTGAACAACCTGTAAGCTACGAGAACAAGTCGGTGACATCGTTCAAGGTGTTCCAGGTTCTTGGTAATGCCGCTTTGGCAAATGAAATCTCAAACAAAGAGTATAAATGGTATCACGGCAATACTGTCATGATACTTGGTGAGAATTTTTATAGTGATCAGGTTGTTACTATCAAGAATCCACAAAGAGTAGGTACATACAGCTATACAAACAATGGAGGTATGCCCATGACAGTCCCCGTAATTAATGGGGATTCGGGAGAATGATATTCAAAAAATCAAATAATCAAGCAATTTTTCAACTATACATGAAAAATGCAAATAGATTCAGAACATAGTGCTTTAGGCAGATGGATTTTGAAGAAACTCTTCAAAATCGATATTGATGACTTAGCAAGTGAGCAACGCGCCTCACTTGCCTTGCTCGATGCTGCCAGTAAGCATAAAACCCAATTTGATGCCGCAGTAACGGCTAAAGAGGCTCAAATTTCCGACCTGCTACAGCAGATTGAAGCATCAAAAGCAGATCTATCTTATGCTGCAAGGGAAATAGACCAGTTGAAACAAGATCATGAGGCCAAGCAACATGCCCTTGATTCTTTAGAGAGTGAAAAAGCCAACTTACAATCCAAAAACGACCATCTTGAAGCCCTAATTAAAGAACTCGAAATAACGATCAAGCAGAGAGAAGCCGAATTGGCTGAAGCAAAATCCAAGCTTGAAAGCCAACAGACCGATACCGCAAAAAAGGAAAAGCAGATAGCAGGACTCAAAGGTGACATCGAGGGGTTTATGAAACTGAAGAAACAGCTCACGTCAGAAAATGCTAAACTTGAAGGCAAATCAGGCCGTCTGAGCAAAGTTACGAAAGACATCATGAAAATGCTCGAGGACAGCAAGCTAGAAGTCGATGGTCTCAAGTTTGAGAGAAGAGCACTCAAAGAAGAATTGGAGAAATACAAAAGTCGTATCGACCAACTCCAACAGGAACTAAAAGACCAATCAAACAAATCAGAACATGATGCCCAAATCGCAAAACTTGAAGAGCTAGTCGAGACGCTCCGTCTGTCCGTTGAATCAAGAGACAAAAAAATAGAGGGGCTTGAAGCAAAGCATGAAATCCTCAGTAGCAGACTCAAAGATGTCATCCAGCAGCACGATGAATGTCAGTACATGTTGAGTGAAGCCAATAAAGAGAAAAAAGAACTTGAAAACCGCTTGGCGGAACTTCAGAAATGTACGAAATATGAAAAATAATCAGGAATACGAAATCAGATGCGTAGAGGCAGATGGTCACGACTACTGTTGTGCGACATTCAAATCACGCGAAGTTGCGGAGTATAATCTCTTACATCATTATAAAGATGTACCTCTTTACGAGCATTATTACATCTGTCCCGCTGGAGTAGCAGAGGATATTCCGAGTGTGTTTGATCAATAGGATACCTCATTCCCGTAGCAACGGAATGATTTTTTAATTTTGTCATGGCCTCGGAAACAATCGCGTTCCGAGGCTTTTTGTCAGCGGTAAGGAGAGAAACGCCCGGGTGGCGATCCCTCCTAGCTTCGTATTTGACACGTTGGCTCCGCTGCTTGACGGGAGAGGCATGATACCATGAAGCCGTATTGAATGCACTTTGTCATCGTCAATATGAGCGGTATAATCTGACAATAGGTATCGCCATCTACGATGGCCGCATTGAGATCGAGAATCCTGGTATCTTGCCCCCACAGATCATGCCGGAGGACATCCACAACCCTCACATATCATATCCATACAATCCGCTTATTGCCAATGTTCTGTATAGCACAACTTATATAGAGAACCGGGGCTCGGGCGTGAAACGCATCATGGGGGCTTGTTAGAAACGAGGCGTTACGTCACCAACATGGTCAATCCACAGTGTTTTGTTGTAGTCACTTTTATAAGACCTACAAAGAGTGATACTCAAGGTGATACTCAAGGTGATACTCAAGGTAATACTCAAGGTGACACCAAAGGTGGCACTCAAGGTGGCACCAAAGATGTCACTAAACAGCTGTCTGAAAGACAGAAGTTTATTCTGCAACTGATAGAAGAAGATGCTTTTGTGACAACAAACGAAATGTCACTAAAGACTGGTGTTACGACAAGAACCATCAAGCGAGGCATAGAGTATCTTCAAGAACAAAGAATTATAGTCCGTGAAGGTGGCAGAGAAGAAGGTCGTTGGATAATAGTGGATAAACAAAGCGATAAAAACAGAAATGCCAATAGTTGTTTTCGCCTAATGAGAAAGGAGTTTACTGGTATTAATGATATTACTGGATTATAGTGAAGAATGTTTTGCGAACTAATAATGCACTTGTAAAATATTTGTACTTATAAGTGCTTGATTTTCAGAGCGAACCAGATAAGGCTTAAGCCTACGACCGCCAGATTATGAGTTTTATAGACTTCAACATACAGTCAACTCAATCGCCTTGCCACTCTTTTAGTCTGGCTTCTTTTTCTTCAGCATTTCCAAAAGCCTTTCCATCTCGTCACCATTCAGCCCGTCAAGGAACGATTGCACTTTGTCGACTGTTTCTCGCTCGATAATGGCCAAATTGTCATCCACCTCATACACGGGTTCGCCAAAGGCGAAACACATAAGCCGAAAACGTTCTTTTAAGTCTATATGCGCATACCTCTCCACAGCGTCGCTGCCGCGCTTGTGTAGCCCGGCAGCGTACAAATCCACTTGGCATGAGGCCATCAGATTGACAAAAGTCTTTCTTGCCAGTTTGGTGGATGCCAGTTCATAGATGGGCACATATTTGGTCATCCCAGTCTCAATGTCTCGAACAGGACTTTTTCGATTGACATCGCAATGTTCCAGCAACTTCTTAATTTTATGGTTGTAGCCGTCTTTACCCCAGAGGTTTCTCAAGAGGGGGAACTTGAAATCATATTTTCTCAGAATCTCCAAAGCAGTCTGCATCAATGGCGTAGCCAATTCATCTTCCTGCTGGAGTGCTGTCTTTTGTGGCATATAATGGATGTAAGGCACACCATCTGCCACGGCCACATTATCCCACGTCATCATCTTCAGGTCATTCACCCTGCAACCAATATAACAATGCAAGACGAAGATGTCGCGTACCTCTGACATCAACTGAGGAACATCCGCCCCGATGATCTTCTTTAGCTCCTCTTTGGTAAGTGACACTGGTGTATCATACTTTTCCCGCATCATTGCCTTACGACGGCTACCATCCATCATGTTGAAGGGCGTTTTCTCCACTTCGCCAATAAACTCCTGAGCCCTGAAGAAGCTCCTCAAAAGCTTCATTTTGGCTGCAATGGTGTTGCCGCTTCTTGGTTCACTGGGTATGCGTCTATCATCCAAACTCTTATAGAGTTTTGGATATTTTTCGACAAATAGCCATTCATCCCGGAGCCATATGGAGAATTTTTGCAATATCGAGGCGTCGAATTCCTTGACAGTGATGTCATTCATTCGTCTCATTTTGAGGAAGCGGCAAAGTTCCCTCTGCAAAACTTCATAATGTTTTTTCCTCCCCATTCCAAAGACTCCGCTCTCATATTGTCCGTTAATCCATTCTGAGAAAACGTCTGCTATCCTTCTTACCAGAATTGGTTGGGATTTCTTGGTGGAATTGCCTTTTGCAATCATAATACGCTCTACCTCCCTCGTCAACACCTCCGATGTGAGCATAAGGCCATTCTCCCTCATAACATGGTAAGCCTCACGCATCGCATCTTTCCGTTCCGTTATCGCAGTCAACAGTTCCTGGTCGTACACTGAGACGCGAGGCTTCAACGTTCCATCCTCGGTAAATTGCTTGCGGAGTAATGCTATGTCGGCTACAATACTGGTGCGGTGGGTGATGTCTACATCACGCCCATCACGTAACCGGAAACGTATCTTTATGTTCCCGCTCTTTTTCTTCGATTTGAGCAAAATCGTTATTCTTTCCATGTCATCACCTTGTTAAATGCGTGGGGCAAATTTACTAAAAATTGCCCCACCAAAATGCATTTGAATGGAATTTAATAAAATGATTTAGAATTATTAACTTTCATAACATGCTGATAATCATTTGATTTAGGATATATCTAGATTTCATAGAATTTTATATTTTGAATCCTGTAGGGATCACAGTAAGAACCGCTGGATGGTTGTTTATCAACTGTTTGGCGGTTCTTCTTATTGTGATTGTACCCGAAGGCGTCAATCTTTGAAAAGATTTCAAGTCTATTCTTTTCCTCAATGCCCAAATTGGGTATTGAGGAGTTTACTATGAATAATCAAAAGTAGATAAAGTGCCGATTATGTAAACTTGACTTCGGTTGATAGGATTCTAGTCCCTCCTTGCCTGAGTTCTTGTGTGTTAATGCGGATGTCACAATCAACGACAAAGATGGTATCGGAATGATTGGAGCGAATCACGTTTTCATCATGCATGTCG
>Ga0247611_10008190_pt1 | contig 12946 bp, 6 predicted proteins | sample 177DNAGHGhighgp2_FD_192422 | JGI IMG/M metagenome (GOLD analysis project Ga0247611, IMG submission 192422) | Sheep rumen microbial communities from Palmerston North, Manawatu-Wanganui, New Zealand - 1770 DNA GHGhigh gp2 | ecosystem: Host-associated > Mammals > Digestive system > Stomach > Rumen ... | reverse complement strand
CTTGAATTGCTTACCATCCTTGGCTTCTTTCAACAACTCCTTACCATTGGCATCATAGAAAGTAACTCTACCCGACTCCACATCAACACGAGCCTCTACGTTTTGCGCCTTGACAATCACCTTGTCATCATCTTCATTCACTGTGAACTTCGGCTTTGCCGTCTGTTCCACAATCATCAGACTCTGCTTTTGTGGCAACGCATCTTCTGATGTCGCCTGCACACGGATAATGTTGTCGTTAATCACTTGCAGACGTACCACCTTGGCACCACCTGCCTTCACGTTCTTAACAGGAATTGTGATAGAATTGCCATCAACGGTATAATCGGCTGCCATTAGCATGACTACCGTCAGCGACAACACTCCTGTCATCATTGTTCTTAAAATCTTCATCTTATTTTTATTTATCAATATTATTCATCATCATCGTCCATCATCACAGCCTCCTCGACAATCTCATCGGCTGGCAGTGTGATGACAAAGATAGTACCACCACCTGGATTATCCTCAATACGGATATCACCGTGATGAGCATCAATGACCGCCTTCACTTTATCCAAATTAGCACCTTCTCCATTAACAATAGGATCAAAGGCATGAGCCTTATATTGGTCATGAATACCAATACCATTATCTGCCACTTGTATCTGTGCCTCGTTGTTCTGTGTACGTGCGACTCCGACACTGATTTGACAGTTTTCTGGAGAGAATGTCGCAGCATTCTGGAATAAAATCTCAAACACCCTACTCAACTGCTGAGTGTCAATATTAGCATGTAGTTCATTAACAGGAGAAACAAAAGTTACTTTAACACGTTTATCCTTGACAGGAGACTCATAATTCTCACAGAACTCACGGACAAAGGTTACTAAATCAGAAGGCTGCAAACTCACAGGCACCTGCTCATGCTGTACCGTGTATTGTCCATCACCTCCTCCATGCTCGTTAATTAGTTGCATACGCATCTCATTCATCCATTGCTGCTTCTCCAACTCACGACGCGTAGTCTCTACCTTCATCCGATTCTCCTGACGCTTGATAAACCATTTATGCCATATCCAGGCGGCAACGGCTATCAATAACATATAAAGCAGAACCATCCAACGCGTACGCCATAATGGTGGACGGATGGTAATAGCAATCCGGCTCTCATTATCTCCGAATGTTCCATCGTCATTCAGCATACGGACACACAAATAATAACTACCTGCACGAAGACTCATATAGGTAATATTCGGATTTACCTCCTCTGTCTTTCTCCATACATCATTATAACCAGCCATCTTATAGACAAAGCGAGAACGGTTGTGAGCCTCACCGCTATTACTTGCCATCTCTACTGTAAACTCATCGTCAAAGGCAAGACTGAACTCACGACACACATCAAGGGCTTCATCCAAGATAACACGTCCATCGATTTTCTCGCCAACGACCACTTCCTGGCCAGATACCTTCAATCCACTGAACAAAGGAATCTCCTTGAACCTACCTTTACCCATCTTTTGAGGATCGATAATATCCAAACCACCTTGACCACCAACCAGAATCTTTCCGTCTGGCGCATAGCAGATAGCACGCTGATTGAACGGACCGTTTTGCAGACCATCACGGTTATTAAAACTACGAAGCACAAAATTCCATTTTTCATCCCACTCTTTCTGAGGCACAATATTCGAGACACCATGATCTGTAATCAACCATATAGAATGACGGTTATCTTCTATAATACCATTTACCGTTGAGCCCATCAATCCAGAACGCATGTCTAACAGATACACCTCGTTGGTCTTGGGATCCCATATTGTAGCACCAGAAGCGGAACCTTGCCAAGCCAAACCTCTACTGTCCTGTAGACAGGCGATTGAGTTTCCCGTAATAGCAATTCCATTCTTGTTATCCTCTATATTACGATTAATGACCTTTCGAGTTTTCGGATTGATAATTGAATAATATAGAGAGTGACCGACCATCATCCATCCTTTCTGTGTCCGCGTAATGGAAGACACATAGTCACTGGGTATAATAGAATTATGAGTGTTTATAGGAATATCAAACTTTTCTGTCTTCGGATTAATACGCTGCACACCACCGCCCAGAGTTCCTAACCAGATATATCCCCATTGGTCCTCATAGATTGTCCATATATTATCATTGGCGAGGTCGGTAGGTTGTCCTGTAGCACGGAAATTCTTCACCTGTCCGTTCTTAATACGAATAAGACCACCTTCATAAGTACCAAACCATATAGAACCATCACTACCTGCCAACGAACTGACCATCGTATTCGAACCGATAGGACTATTAGCTTTATCATAAATCACCTGCTCTGTCGTACGGGGATCATAACGGATAAAACCTTTGTCATTCGTACCCAGCCAATAATAACCAGCCTTATCGACACATACTGTATTGATGTTTCCCAAATCAATATTACGGAAATTCGACGAACTTTCAGCATAAGTACTCAGACCATTCATGTAAGAACCTATCCACAGACGTCCCAACTGGTCACAATAAATCATTCGTATTGTATTGTCACAGATACTCGTGGGGTCATTCTTGTCATTCAGGAACTGACGCATCTCTTTTGTTTTTTTATCAATAACAAAGATGCCATAATGGTCTGTAGAAATCCACATACGTCCTTTCTTGTCTAAAGTAACATCCCACACACTCTGTATGTTCGAAGCATCCTCAAATCCCCAAACACGAAGCAATTCTGGGAGAGAATGATACCAGCGACCACGACCATTCATCTTGATAAACGTGGACTGCATCGTGATTGCATAGATATTTCCCTGACGATCCAGTTTCAAACGACAGTCTTGATTGCTGACGAATCCCTTGCGATGCAGGTAGGTATCTTTCCAACTGATCCAGTCTTTCTCACGATTGAAACAAACGATATCGCCATTATAGGAGGCAACCAACACACTTTTGCCAAATTCTGCGAAACTGGAAACACCAATGTCGCTATTGAATTCCTGTCTACCAAATCCGGAACGATATTCCTTGACTTTCTTAGTATAGGGATCAATATGCCAGACACCTGCGTCTGTTCCCTTCACCCAGAAATGCTTATGAGAGTCTATAAACAAACGCTCTATACCATGATCCATACCCAATTCACGTAGTATTGCCTCTGGATGACGGTTAAATTTTTCTGTAACAGGATCATAAACGACATAACTCATACCCTGATGCAGCCATATCTTACCGTCATACGCTTCATATATCTCATCGACATAATTACTACGAAGGGTCGTTGTGTCTTTCGGATAGGAATAGAAGGACTTAAAACGATAACCGTCATATCGGTTTAATCCATATGGCGTACCTATCCACACAAAACCTTTGGAATCCCGCCGGATACAAAGTATCTGTGAGTTACTCAATCCATCACGCGTGTCCAAACGATCGAATTTCATATCACCAATCTCCGCTGACGACGGAGCAGCGACACCAACAATCAATAATATGAGTATGAATAACTTTTTCATATATTTCGTATTATATTATTCCTCATCATCCAATATAATTGCCTCTTCCACGTCATCACACTCCTCTGGAGTATCTTCCTCCTCTGGTACTTCCTCTTTCTCTTCAACCTGCTGGGGTGTGAACTGTTGTTTCTTTTGCTTTCTTTGCTACCAATACCAAATGGCAAGTCCCAATATCAACACATATATGAGAAATGCCCACCATGATGTATACCACGGACCTTCTATGGTAATGTCCAGTTGACTTTCTGTTTCGCCCATTGTACCGTCATCTTTCAACATTCGCACACAAAGGGTATAACTCCCTGCAGGAAGTCCCATATATGTGATGTCAGAATTAGAGGATGTCGTTTTAATCCATTTGTCATTAAAACCTTTTAGACGATAGACAAAACGGGTATGGTTTTTAGCGCCACCATTATTTGATGCCATTTGTATCGTAAACTGGTTCTCGCTGGATTTCAAGGTAATGGAACGTTCCAAGTCCAGTGCTTTCTTTAAAAGGATACGCCCATTATATTTAGCACCGACCTCAACCTCATCATTAAAGAGGACCAAACCACTGAATACTGGCTTTTCATCATTTCCACTGTCATCCAGATTTCTGGTATTGATAATATCCAGTCCATCCTGTCCTCCTACTAACAAATAACCAGTACGTGTATAACAAATAGCACGTTGATTGAACGGACCCGGTTGCAGTCCATCACGGTCATTATAACTGCGCACAGCAAAAACCCAGTGCCCATCCTCTTCCTTCTGTGGTGTAACATTAGAAATACCATGATCGGTGACTACCCACATCGAGTGGCGGTCATCCTCTGCAAGTGCGACAACATTGGAGCCATAAAATCCGGATTTCATGTCCAATAATTGCATTTGCCCTGCTTTCCTGTCATACACACTCACTCCAGAAGGTGATGCCTGCCATAACAAACCATGACTGTCCATCACCGCCTGCGTTGTAGCCGAAGAAATGGTAACAGTATTGTCATCGTGAGGTTTAGCCAGATTGATGACCTTCATGGTCTTAGGATTGATGAGAGCGCAATATTCTGAGTTACCAGCTAATATCCATCCATTGGAAGCACGAGAGATACTATTAGTCCATACTGTCTTGAGGTTGGAGTTGTCCTCTGTAAAAGAACGCTGGCTACCAGTACGCTTATCCATTCGTACTACTCCACCACCCAGAACACCAATCCAGATATTTCCCCAATAGTCTTCTGTAATACCCCAAATATTATTAGTCTTAAAAGCGCTACCTGGTGTAGATACTGTATAGTTCTTCCACAGTCCGTCTTTGTATTTCAACAGACCTCCTTCCCATGTTCCAAACCACAAACTTCCGTCACTTGCCGCATAATTACCTACAACGACATCACTGGATGCTCCAATGGTCTGCTTTGTATATTTCTCTACAACCTCCAGTGTCTGTGGGTCTACCTTTAAGATTCCACCACTATTCAGACCCAACCAATAATAGCCTTCACGGTCTTCACAAATACCATTGATATCTCCCAATGCAAGACTATTGAAATTGGTCATGGCATCCGCACTCATCGCTATTCCATTCTTATAGGTAGTTATCCACATTCTGCCAAGTTGGTCTTGATACAGATGTTTTGCCGTAATATCCGGTAAGGATGTCTCATCACCTTTGATATTCGTAAACTGACGCCATTCCTTATTTTTGAAATCAAGCAACAAAACGCCCATATGGTCAGTTGCCACCCACAACAAGCCTTTCTGGTCATACCGGACTTCCCATACAATGATGTCATCAGGTACGTCTGTAAATCCTTGGGCACGCATCAGTTCTGTCATAGAAGTATACCAACGCCTCTCCTGAGGAACATAGATATAGGTACCTACAGAATGGGTTATAACCCATATAACCCCCTGATAATCCACATAAACCCAATAATCATTATAAGCATTCAGACTCTTCTTAACATGGTCTTCTTTCCACAACACCTTGCCTTGCTCACCATTCACACACATCAATTCTCCAAGGTTTGATACCATCAGCATGCCTTCCTTGGTTTCCGCATAGGCGGTAATACCAAAATCCTTAGAGAATTCCAATGATCCATAGCCGAAAGGAATTTGCTTGATATATTTACGATGAGGGTCATAATAAAAGAAACCATTATCGTATGTCTTAATCCAATAATTTTTCTTCGAGTCGACATACATACTTTCCACTCCTCCCTTGATACCATGTTTGGCAAGCCATATGGAAGAAGAACGGTTTACTTTCTCTGTCACAGGATCATATATGGAATAGTTCATGCCATGATCTATCCACAGACACCCGTCATGTCCTTCCTGAATCTTGTCAACACGATTACTACGTAACGTCATGGTGTCACGTTCAAAAGAATAAAAAGTTCTAAACCGATATCCGTCATAACGGCATAATCCAAACTGCGTACCCAACCAAACATATCCGTGGGAATCCCGTATGACACTATTCACTTGGGAGTTCGACAATCCGTCACGGGTATCTAAACGACGAAACTTTACATCTGGAATCACAGCCATTACGACACATGGAGCCAAGAGTAATAGAAAAACTATACAGTAGGACTTTTTAATCATTGGAAAGTATATCATTTCAGTTAGTATCTGCAAATATACGCTTTTTTTGTAATACTACCAAAAAAAAAGCTTGTTTTTTCTAAAACAAGCATCTAATACGAGGAAAAAGATGTTATATATAGTATTCTGCAGAGTCCACAAGTCCTGCACGTAAGGCATATTTCGTAGCCTCATGGACATTATTGACCCCCAGTTTCCTGAAGATGTTCTTACGATGGGTGTTCACAGTATGGAAACTCGAGAAGCGTCGTTCCGCTATTTCTTTTGTTGTCTGGCCCAAAGCGATATCCTTCAGTATCTCCATCTCCGTGGGAGTCAGTTTCACTTCCTCTTCCATCTGCGAGACTTGAGGAGCCAACAACAATTCTGTCATCCGCTGACAGATATAACGTTGGTGGCGTTGGGCGTAAATAAGGCACTCACGTATCTCTTGAATAGGAGACTCTTTCAACAAAACACTAAAGTGCGAACTGATAGCAATGACCCGTCGCACAAAGTCATTGGAGAGATCTACACTAAACAATATCCATTGTACCTTAGGAAAACGCTGGTGAAGAATCTCCAGTTCCTCCACGTCATTGATATCGAAAAGGGTATAGTCAAGGATAACAACAGCCTCTTCTTGTTGTCTCAATTGTTCTATCAATTCTGTCTTATCTTCAGCCCGATGCATCACAGTACCATCAAATTCCTGACAGACATACATCATGCCTGCCCTTGTGATATCTTGGTTATCGGCTAAAGATACAAACATTCCCTTGTACAATTGCGTGTGCAAAAATACAAAAAAAAATCAAAACGACTTATTATTCGATATAAAAAGTCGTTTTGACTATAAGATTAGATGGAAACAGATTATTATCTAATTGTCAAACCTTTTGTATGAATATCTCCTGAACCTCGAGTGGTCTTGTTAAGTTTCTTGACAGTACCAGAGAGCGTGATATCGCCACTTCCCACAAGGCGGCAGTTAACTACATCACAATGGTCACATACTACCTTGATATCACCAGAGCCTTTCAGTTCCAGTTGCGTCTGTTTCACGTTATATTGTTTGACTGCCACGTCACCAGAGCCGACCAATTCAACTGATGATTGCTGGGCTGTTACTTTCTTGATGTCGATATCTCCAGAACCGACAAGGGATGTTTTGATTCGATCACAGATAATGTCGGAAAAATTGACATCACCAGAGCCACGCAGACTTATTTCCATATTATCCGTATCCAACAATGTCTTGCACTCAAAATCACCAGAGCCCTGCACTTCCACGCCAATCAAATCGGGAGATGTCACATAGACTGTTATCTCGTCGTTTTTAATAGCGCTAAAAGAGAATACCCTGTTATCCTTTAAACTGACTACCAAGCAATTGCCCTCTACACGAGTTTCCACTTTCTTGATGATATTCTTAGGAGCCTTCACACGGACAGAGCATGTCTTACCTTGCGTGTACTTAATGTCTGGAGAACCTTGTAAACGAATACGTTCGAAACTCTTTACAGGACGATTCTCTTCTACCCTGTCATTGCTTGTAAAGGCATAAAGGTGAGCACTGAACGAAATGGCGAGAACTGCCACTAAAAATAAAAACAACTTTTTCATATTCCTTCCTTTTTAAGATTGATTTTTACCTGTTAGACGGAATGGGATATGAAAAAGTTGCAATAGTAGTAAAAAAAATTAGAATGTAAAATGTAACGTCATTCGAATACCTCGTTTATGAGCGGTGGAATAGTCATTATAGTTTAGGCGTCGTACATACTCCACATGGATAAACTTGAGGATATTATGAATACCTACGGATACTTCCCAGTAAGGACGCTTGGGATCCATTACATGTGATCCTTCAGGAAACGCCATCAATAACGGACTGTCTGCATTCTGCGGCAAGAAAGGATTATTTTTGTCTGACAAGCCTCCCCATAGCATCTTGACACCTATATACTCACGCCATTTCAGTTTCTTGAGCAATGGTATACGGTTGAACAACTTTCCATTCAAATCCCATGCAAAGATAGCAGTGACGAATCGGTCGTTGAGAAACTCCATATTATTAATCAGACTGAAGGTATTCTTCTGGAGGATATACGACAAATTAGCCTCTGGCATACAAAGCAAAGGAAACGGTACCTTATTCCATTGTATGCCACCCTTCACATACATATCTACCTTACCCCAACTGTTCAACCATATCCGTTGAGTGATACTCAACTCAGTATAATTATAGTTGTAATCACCTCCCAAGAATCCCTTAATACCGAGAGTATGACTCAGATTAAAGATGGGAGCATCGCGATTGACTTTCTTTCTACGCTGTTTTGTATTAATAAAGGTCGTGCCAGGGCTATATTCAAACTCTGCACGAAATTCTGTAGTACGAAGTTTAACTGAAGGACGTGGGATATCCGTCGCTTCCCTCCACTTGGAATACATGTTCATCGGAGTAAAATACAAATCACCGCAGGCCTCATTTTCTTCTATTTTCAAACCGACAGCAGTCTTGAGTCCGAAATTCTCTTCACGTTCAAAAGACAACATCTGGCGATTATAGAACATCATCGCCTTCACCTTACTCCACTTAAATGCAGTGAATACATTATCTTTATCAGTCTGCAAGAACTTGTCCGAAGGAGACATCACATCATACGTGGAAGAAAAAGTAATTGTACGTTTAGGGAACTCACGGGGAGTATATTCCTTCGCATTAAATGAATAGGTTACCTCACCCTTATAATAGTTCTTTTTCGATTTCCAGCCTCGAGCCACATAACCTAGGAAGAACCAGTGTCTGTTCAGGTTTGCTGTCGTCTGTGCACTGAAACGTGTACGGAGTCCATCAATGAAGTTCGTGGATATCATCGTGTTAATCGGTCCGATGTCTACCTTGGAGGGATTACCTGTCTCCACGTAATTCTCTATCAACGCCTTCAAACCGAACATCACAATCTTAAAGCCTTTCATCGTCTTGAAGCCCTCAACGAAGTCCTTCATGCCACTCTCACCCTTAGTCAGATCCACTTGACGATACTGAGCCCAGAATAGGTCGCCATGATTCATCGCATCCGCTTCCCTGACATCTCTTTTCCCCTTGAATAAGTGGTCAGGCAACTCATCAAAGGCATAATCAGTCAATCGGGTATTCCTGACAACAACGGCTTGCTGAATGAAACTAAGGACTTCTATCTCTACGATCATATCATCAACCGTCAATACCCATTCACCACTTGGAAGTCGGGTAAACTCCTGGTTGATACGCATACTCTCTACAAAATTGACATCACTCTGTCGAGGTATCGTCAAATCACAGCGTTTTACCTGATAACTGGAATCTTTTAATATATAAATATCTCCACGAAAGCCAAAATCTTGCATATTATTGGGAACGAAATGCAAATGGATGCAACTATCGCGGTCGACCTGTAATGTGTCTTCAATATAAAAACGATAGAAGCCAATGGCACCTTTTCCTATAGGCGAAGTAAACGGGCGCTGCAACAATCTAACCTGGTCGTCATAGATATTCACATCAGTAAAGATGTCCTTCATCATCGTGTTCATGATGTCACCCGTCTGAAACAAGTCACCCACTCCTGAGGAATTCTGTCCCAATATGATATTCTTCTCATCATGCGGATGACGACGATAAAGTTTCTTGGTTACCGTCTCATCAATGGAAATAGGGAGAACCAATTTGTTGTTATACGGGCATATCTCAATCTGGTCTAGTATCCATTTCTTTTTGCGGAAAATGGAATGCTGCAATTTCTCAGGGGTAATATCATTACCTGCCAGCGTTAGTTTCTGATATTTATTATACTGATAGTAGTCCTTATTCGACAAGTCTGTCAGTTTCTTGTGTTCTATCACCTTACGCATCAACTCTACAGCAGGGTTGTTCTTACGGCTATATCGTTTGCGTTTCGACTTCACCACAACATTCTGAAGTGATTTAACGTCAGGTTCTAACTTAATATCTATCTTGACTGGAGTCCTGTCTTCTATCGTTATCGTCTGCGACACATAACCGACAGCACTGAAAGTCAGGTTCCATCCCACTCTCTTCTGGATGACATAACGACCATCCAGCCCTGAGACTACCGCAACTTTATGTCCCTTATATGAGACTGTCACTGATGGGATGGCATCCTTGGTCTCTACATCAGTGATATATCCAGAAATGAGTCCCTGTGCTTGCGACGGTAAACACAAAAACAGTAACATTAATACGGAATATGTCCTCATCAATCTCCTCATCGGCTTCATTACTTAAGGCGTACAAAATTACACAAAATATTCAGAATATTAAAGAAAAGTTTCCTTTTTCTTTGTATTTTATTCGATTTGCACTATCTTTGCACCATATTTATATAACATTATGACACAAGATTTTGAACTCATCGCCAAGACCTTTATGGGACTTGAACCTGTTTTGGCGAAAGAATTGACGCAACTGGGCGCAGAGAATGTACAGATAGGACGCCGTATGGTTTCCTTTACGGGTAACAAGGATATGATGTATCGTGCCAATTTCCAGTTGCATACAGCTATTCGTATTCTAAAACCTATCAAGCATTTCAGGGCTTTGTCTGCTGATGACGTCTATGAAGGAGTTAAGACTATTGACTGGACGGAATTCTTAGACAATGACACAACGTTTGCAGTAGACTCCGTCGTTTTCTCTGAGGAGTTCCGACACTCTAAATTTGTGGCATATAAGGTGAAAGATGCCATTGTTGACCAATTCCGTGAGAAAACAGGCAACCGACCGAATATATCCGTGACAAATCCGGACATCCGCCTGAATATCCATGTTGCAGAAGATAAATGTACCCTTTCTTTGGATTCCAGTGGCGAATCCTTGCATCGTCGTGGTTATCGTCAGGAATCTGTTGAGGCTCCTCTGAATGAGGTTCTTGCAGCAGGTATGATACTCATGACAGGATGGCATGGGGAGACTGACTTTATTGATCCGATGTGTGGCAGTGGCACATTACTCATAGAAGCGGCATTGATTGCTCGCAACATGGCACCCGGACTTTTCCGCAAAGAATTCGCCTTTGAGAAATGGAAGGATTTTGATCGTGACCTTTTTGATGAAATCTATAATGACGACTCCAAAGAGCGGGAATTCAAACATCATATCTACGGATATGATATCGATATCAAGGCTGTTAACACGGCACGTATGAATGTCCGCGCAGCAGGCCTGACGAACGATATCACAGTAGCAGAAGCAGATTTCAAGGACTTCACCCAGCCAAAGGAGAAAAGCATCATCGTCATGAACCCGCCTTATGGTGAACGTATCTCCACTCCCGACTTATTAGGCACCTATAAAATGATTGGAGAACGACTGAAGCACCAATTTATGAACAATGATGCTTGGATTCTCAGTTATCGGGAGGAGTGTTTCGACCAAATCGGACTAAAACCTTCCATCAAGATTCCTGTCTATAATGGCAGTCTGGAATGTGAGTTCCGCAAATACCAGATCTTTACTGGAAAGATGAGAGAGTTCCGTGCCGAAGGTGGTGTCGTTAAGACAGAAGAGGAGAAACGCCAAATGGCAGAGAAACGTCGTTTCAGACAGAACCGTGAGTTCAAGAAACGACTGGAAGAACAGGAAGAGAACGAAGAGGCAGATATCCGAACCTTCAAATTCCGTTCTTTAGAGAAGAAGGAACCAAAAAAAGCAAGGGACAGAGAATCTAAAGACTATAAGAAACCTTTTAAAAAGAACAACCGACGTTTCCGTGACCATGATGAAAATGAGGATTAACTTTCTACTTACCCTACTTGTCCTATCCCTTCCTATGGCAGCCCAAGACAAACTTTTTACACTGGAAGACCTCAACTACGGTGGAACGAACTACCGTAATCTGCAACCTCAGAACCTCTGGCTGACATGGTGGGGCGACCAGTTAATAGAGACAGACGTGGAGGAGTGTTCTGTTATTGATGCCAAAACAGGTAAGAAAACGACACTATTTACGCTTGAACAAATCAACGATTGGGCAAAAAGTGACGACCAGAAATACGTGCGTCATTTGATGAATGCTACTTTTCCCTATCCAGACAAGCCCATCGTACAGGTCGGCAACAGGAAAGCAGTCATCCTTGTAGATTTCAAAGATAAGAAGATTGTCTGGCAAGACAGTATCTCTGGTCAAGAGGCTTACGATTGGAATCCCATATCACGTGCGACAGCCTATGTAGATGACTACCAGTTATTCGTGGTCGATGGTCAGGGCAAGAAGCATCAGCTTTCCACTGACGGCAGTCGTGAGATTGTCTTTGGACAATCTGTTCATCGTAATGAGTTCGGTATCGAGAAAGGCACCTTCTGGAGTCCTGATGGTCAACGCCTTGCTTTCTATCGTATGGATCAGAGCATGGTGACAGATTATCCGCAGGTGGATATCAACACACGCATTGCTTCCTATGAGCCAGACAAATACCCCACGGCTGGTGAGACCTCTCATCAAGTGACAGTTGGTGTCTATGACATCACCACCAATAAAACCATCTTTCTGAATACTCCGATTATTCAGAATAATCAGAATAATCAGGACACCCCTGTCTATTTCACGAATATCGCCTGGAGTCCCGACTCCAAGACCATCTATATGTTTGAACTTAATCGTGACCAGAATGACTGTCGCCTTGTCAGTTATGATGCCATAACAGGGGAAAAGAAAGCAGAACGCTATCGGGAGACCAGCGAGAAATACGTAGAACCAATGCATCCCATCCAATTCCTTCCATGGGATGATAACCTATTTATCCTTCAGAGCCAGCTTGACGGCTATAATCACCTTTATCTCTATAATATAAAAGGT
>Ga0247611_10008189_pt1 | contig 12946 bp, 11 predicted proteins | sample 177DNAGHGhighgp2_FD_192422 | JGI IMG/M metagenome (GOLD analysis project Ga0247611, IMG submission 192422) | Sheep rumen microbial communities from Palmerston North, Manawatu-Wanganui, New Zealand - 1770 DNA GHGhigh gp2 | ecosystem: Host-associated > Mammals > Digestive system > Stomach > Rumen... | reverse complement strand
ACGGTAAGTATGGCAACTCTTTCTTGAAAATTGGCAAAAAAAGTTCCTGTTATAGCTTTGCGTAAAGGACGGCATTGGAGGTGCCAGATTGCAAAGGTATAACAGGAACTATAGTATTTTAAAGTAGCAAGTATCAATTATGCATCTTGATAGAGGTAACGCTTGATACTCTTTTTAGGAGTCTTGGCAAATTCCTCTTCGTGAAGTTTGATGGCAGAGAGCTTACTGTAAGCAGGAAGGACATTGTTCAGTTCTATACGATTCTGCTCCATCACCTTCTCCAGATCCTCATTGGTGAATCCCAATGTACGAGCCTCGTCAAAATCGGGGAAGACCAGTCCAATGAGCTTGTCTCCCTTCTGTATGACAACACTTTCTGTGACGAGTGTCATGGAGTTCAACTTGTCTTCTATCTCTTCAGGATATATGTTCTGACCATTCGAACTGAGGAGCATGTTCTTGGAACGTCCCTTGATGAAGACATTCCCGTTTGCATCCATCAGACCTAAGTCGCCTGTATGATACCATCCATCCTTGTCAAGAGTAGAGCGTGTCGCTTCTTCGTTCTTGTAATAGCCAAGCATTACATTAAGTCCTTTCGTCAGAATCTCACCAGGAATGTTCTCTGGGTCAGGACTGTCAATCTTCACTTCCATGTGTACAGCTGCCTTTCCGCATGAACCAGGGACAAAATTCTGATAGTCAGCATAGCAGATGATAGGAGCGCATTCTGTTGCACCATAACCGACGGTGTATGGGAAGTTGATGCGTTTAAGGAAGCTCTCCACTTCCTGATTGAATGCTGCACCACCAACGATTATCTCGTAGAAGTTTCCACCGAATGCGTTAACGACCTGTTCGCGAATCCGTTCGATAACCTTTTTATTGATAACAGGCATGTTCAACAGCAGGCGCATGCGGTTGTTCTGTATCTTTGGGAACACTCTCTTCCTGATAATCTTTTCTATAACAAGAGGTACGGCAATGATAATAGCCGGTTTAACATCAGCAAATGCCTGTGCAATGATGGCCGGACTCGGTACTCGAGTGAGGAAGAAGACATGACACCCGCTTAGGAACTCGTATGAAAATTCAAAGGCCATGCCATACATGTGAGCCATTGGAAGAATACTAATAACATTCGAACCCTTCTTTACATGCTTACCCATTACCTGACTGGCAAAGTCGTAGTTACTCCACAAGGCACGATAGGGTATCATTACACCTTTAGAGAACCCTGTTGTTCCGCTCGTGTAGTTGATCATTGCCATCTGGTTGGGATTATTCTCCCTATAATACTTCACATGCTCTTTACGGAAATACTTTGGGAATTTCTTTCCAAACATCTCGTTCAGATGCTCACGGGCATACGTTAGTTTATCGGTACGTGAAACAAGAAGGGAATAATCCGGAATATATATGATACCCTCCAGATTGGGCATCTTGGTAGCATCGATAAGAGTTGCCACTACGTCACCAGTGAAAAGAATCTTTGCATCAGAATGATTGACAATGTTATGAATCTGGTCAGCGGTGAATTCATGTAGGATGGGGACAGCAATGGCTCCATAAGTAAGTGTTGCAAGGAAAGCAACAGCCCAGTTAGCAGAATTCCGGCCGCAAAGGGCAATCTTGTCTCCTTTCTGCACACCACTGTTCTCGAACATGATGTGAAGTTTCTCTATCTTGCGTGCTACATCATGATACTGTAAAGTGGCACCCTTATAATCAGTAAGAGCATCCATGTCCCAGTTATCGATGATGCTTTTTTCTATTAACGCATTAAAGCTCGGTATTGCTTCCATATTCTTTCTTAAATTGTGTTCTGGTATAAATATCTCTTGATACTCTTTTTAGGAGTCTTCGCGAATTCTTCCTCATGTAGGATAATGGCTGTTATCTTACTGAAGGCAGGTAGTTTATCGTTTAGTTCTTTTCGGTTCTGTTCCATAATATTCTCTAAGTCCTCTTTAGAGAATCCCAGAGCTTTAGCCTCATCAGTGTCCGGATGAACGAGCCCGATCAGCTGATTGTCTTTTTGAATGATGAGGCTCTCATTGACAAGTGCCATCGAATTCAATTTGTCTTCAATTTCCTCCGGATAGATGTTTTGTCCGTTTCCTCCCAAAAGCATGTTCTTTATACGGCCACGAATAAAGATATGTCCTTCGGAGTTCATGGTGCCCAGATCACCTGTGTGATACCATCCGTCTTCGTCGAGTGCCTGCCTCGTCGCTTCTTCATTCTTGTAATAGCCTAACATTACATTGACGCCACGTGTGACAATTTCCCCCGGCTTATTCTCGGGATCATCACTGAGGATCTTTGTCTCCATGTTTTCAACAGTCGTTCCACACGACTTTGGGATGAAATCCTTATAGTCGCTGTAACTGATAAGAGGTGCACATTCTGTTGCACCATATCCGACGGTGAAAGGAAACTCAATCTTTTTGAGGAATTCTTCAATCTCCTGATTCAATGCAGCACCTCCGATAATCAGCTCGTACATGTTTCCTCCGAAAGCCTGATAGACGTCATTACAAATCTTCTCTTTTACCTTCTTACTAATTACAGGCATGGAGAGCAGCAGACGTACCACGTTGTTTTGAATTCTTGGGAACACACGCTTGCGGATGATCTTCTCAATAATAAGAGGAACAGCAACAATCAGTGACGGCTTTACTTCCCTGAAAGCATCAGCAATTAACGACGGACTCGGAAGCCTGGTGAGGAAATAAAGATGAATGCCGTGGCAGAAACCGAATATGAACTCAATGGAGAGGCCATACATGTGAGCCATCGGCAGAATACATACCATGTTGGTATTACTATGTACTAAATTACCCAGACGAGTCAGACAGAAATTCAGGTTTCCCCAAAGAGCACGATAGGGGAGCATAACTCCTTTTGAAAACCCGGTCGTACCACTTGTATAATTGATTAAGGCTAAGTCTTCGGGCTTGTCCTGATAATAGTGAACATGCTCTTTACGGAAATATTTGGGGAATTTAGAGCCGAACATTAGATTCAGATGTTCGCGTGCATAAGTCAGTTTTTCTGACCTTGAAAGAATGAGAGAAAAGTCTGGTAAATGAATGATGCCTTCCAGTTGGGGCATCTCTTCGGCTTTGATGGTGGGTGCAACGACGTCTCCTACAAAAAGGAGCTTTGATTCAGAGTGATTGACAATATTATAAATCTGTTCTGGAGTGAACTCATGTAAGATAGGAACAGCTACAGCTCCATAGGTAAGAGTGGCAAGAAATGTAACAGCCCAGTGTGAACTGTTTCGGCCACAAATGGCAATCTTATCTCCCTGATGAACACCGCTATTCTCAAAAAGAATGTGTATCTTTTCTATTTTTCTTGCAACATCATTGAATTGAAGTGTAGCTCCTTTGTAGTCAGTGAGTGCATCTTGTTCCCAGTTGCCTATGATGCTTTGTTCAATATATGAATTAAAGCTTTTAATATTCGTCATTGCACAATCAATAAATTATTGTGCAAAGATAATATCTTATTTGCTCATTTCCAAAAAAGATGTGCAGTTTTTTCTATAATAGGGACTTATTTTTTGTGAATAAATATGATTTGTCGGTTTAATTGTTCTAAATTCCCTTAATGTCATCATTTTTATTCATAGCGTTAGTTCTACGTAAGGGTGTTGAAGGATGTATTTCCGTCTCGTAAACGATATGTTTAAGCCTCGTAAACGATACATTTAGACCTTGTAAACGATACATTTAGGCCTCGTAAACAATATGTTTATGAATTCCAGATTATCAGACAGACAGATTCCATCGAACTCACGTTATTCATAACGTATGCTTTTCACCGGATGAATATGAGAGATGAGGAAACTTGGAACAATCAGGACAATCAGACAAATGATAAGCGTCGCTATGTTCAAACACAAAATTAACGGGAAATTAAACTCTACCGGAACAGTGCTGACATAGTAGATTGTCGGGTCAAGTTTAAAAACACCTGTGTATTTTTGTAAAGCAATGATTCCTACACCCAATATGTTACCGTAGATGAGTCCTCTTCCTATCATGAAGGTGGCAAACCATAAGAATGTGTGACGGATAGTAGTATTATTGGCACCTAACGCCTTTAACACACCAATCATGTTTGTCCGTTCTAAAATAATAATCAACAGACCGCTGATCATCGTCACACCGGCAACGGCAATCATTAATGCCAGGATAATCCATACGTTGACGTCAAGCATATCAAGCCACTGGAAAATAGAAGGATTTAGTTCCTTGATGGTTTTAGAAGAATAGGTCTCTCCATATTTGTCAATCGTTCTATTCACCTTATTGATAAATATACTCTCAGTCTCATCTACCCTGTCAAAATCTTCTACCGTTATTTCTGCTCCGCTTGCCTGGTCTGCCTCCCAGCTGTTAAGCCTGACGGCAGTATATAAATCCGTAAAACAGGTGACCTTGTCATATTGTGATAAGTTCGTCTGATAGATACCTGCTATCGTAAACCGTCGCGGACGTACATTGTTATGACTTAGGAAATAGGCAAACACCTTCTCGCCTGTATGTAGTTTCAGCTGGTCAGCAATGGTCTTAGATATAAGTATCTTATTCCCACTCTTCTTGTCTGAGAATTTGGGAATACTGCCTTCTGTCAAGTTCTGGTGGATGAACGTGGTGTCGTATTCTTCGGCAACACCCTTAAATGCCACGCCTAAGAAATCATTATCTGTTTTCAAGATACCCTGTTTCATGGCAAAGCGCTGTACATGCTTTACGCCTTTGGTTCTCTTTAATTCGTTAAGCATTGAATCTCCCATCTGAATAGGGTACTGTTCAGATGTTTGTAGTGTCATAAAATCGGCTACTTGAATGTGGCTGCCGAATCCCACGACTTTGTCCCGGATAGTATGTTTGAATCCCAGAATAACACAAACGGAAATGATCATGACGGCAAGCCCAATCGCCACTCCAGCCGTTGCGATTCGGACAGCAGGAGCAGAGACCCTCCGTTTCTCATCGTTTCTTCCATAGATACGTCGTGCTATAAATAAGGGGAAATTCATTCTTATGGGGTAATCTCTGACTTTATCTATACCTTATTATTATATAGTCCTCCCGGGATAGGCTTCTAATGCCTTCTGAAGAACGACTAATGCACGTTGCAGGTCTTCTTTTTTGAGGACGTATGCAATTCGCACTTGATCTTGTCCGATACCAGGCGTGGTGTAAAAGCCGGCAGCAGGAGCCATCATGACTGTTTCATTCTCGTAATTGAACTCTTCAAGGCACCAACGGCAGAACTTCTCGCTATTGTCAACAGGGAGTTTTGCCACGGTATAGAAAGCACCCATCGGGATAGGAGAGTAGACTCCGGGAATACGGTTCAGGCCGTCAATCAGACATTTCCTGCGTTCTACATATTCATCATATACCTCACGAGTGTATTCTTCGGGAGCACTTAACGAGGCTTCAGCAACAATCTGACCAATCAAAGGAGGGGAGAGACGAGCCTGACAGAATTTCATGACAGCTTCGCGCACCTCTTTGTTCTTTGTAATAAGGGCACCGATACGGATTCCACATTCAGAATATCTCTTTGAAACAGAGTCAATTAAGATGACATTGTTCTGAATTCCTTCAAGGTGGCAGGCAGAAATATAAGGACTACCCGTATAAATGTATTCGCGATATACTTCATCGGAGAAGAGATAAAGGTCGTATTTCTTGATGAGGTCACGAATCTGATTCATCTCACGGCGAGTATAAAGATAACCCGTCGGATTGTTTGGGTTACAAATCATTATTGCCCGAGTACGCTCGTTGATCAATTCTTCAAACTTTTCCACTTTGGGCAGCGAAAAACCTTCCTCGATTGTAGTGGTTATTGTACGAAGTTTGGCTCCGGCAGAAATTGCAAATGCCATATAGTTGGCATAGGCAGGTTCAGGAACAATAATCTCATCGCCAGGATTAAGACAACTCAGGAAGGCGAACAGTACAGCTTCAGATCCTCCAGATGTAATAATGATGTCGTCAGGAGTCACATTGATGTTGTACTTTGCATAATAGTCGACAAGTTTTTCCCTATAAGACAGAAAGCCTTGGCTTGGAGAATACTCTAATACTTTTCTGTCTATATTCTTTAAGGCATCAAGACCAATTTGAGGAGTGGGAAGGTCGGGCTGACCGATGTTTAAATGATAGACTCTTATTCCTCTCTTTTTTGCAGCTGCAGCCAATGGAGCAAGCTTTCTGATTGGTGATGCCGGGATTTCTATACCGCGTACTGATATTTCTGGCATAATCTTTACCTATTGATTTGTCTTTGTTGGATTCAGTTTGCAAAAGTACATATATTTTTTATAAAAACCTAAATGTAGACAGATATTTTAACCAAATATGATTCGTATTATCATCTTGTTTTTGTATCTTTGTACTTGTATGAAGCTAAACCTGACAATTATTCTGTTCTTGCTTGGACTGGAAGTTCAGGCGCAGACACTCGACAAGAACCATTTGTTGCTTGACGGTTCTCTGTCAGACAATGAGATTCGTGGTAAGGAATTCGTCTTCAACGATGTGAAGAAAGCCTTTGACCATCTGTCTGACACAACAACTCTCTATGTTAAGCCCTGGGTCTATTGGGTTGACAATCCTGACGACCCGTTAGTAGTAACCGGTCAGAATGGTAAGGAACCATTTGGAATGGTGGTTAAGACGAAGAAGCTGAGTATTATCGGTTTAGGCACTGATGCGCAAGATGTGGTGTTTGCTTCTCAACGTGGACAAATGCAGGGCGCAGTAGGTAACTTTACTATGTTCGATTTCCATGTTGATGAACTCTCTGTTGAAAATCTGACCATGGGTAACTATTGTAATGTTGACTTAATCTATCCAAAGAATACAGAGCTTAGCCGAAAAAGACGAAGTGATGCGATAACACAAGCCCATGTCGGCTATGTACACGGTCATAAGATGTCAGCAAGAAAAGTGCGTTTTATCAGCCGGTTAAACCTGAATCCACTCAATGGAGCAGAGGAAAGCTCATACGATAGTTGTCATTTTGAGTGTACAGATGATGCGCTTAATGGGAATGCCATTTACCGGCATTGCGATTTTGACCTATATGGACAGAAGCCTTTTTGGAGTACATACGGACATGGTCCTCTCTTTATCGATTGTGACTTCTATGTGAAAAGCCATAACAAAGAGATTGTCTTCTGTAAGCAGGGTGGTCCTGTAAGTGTTTCCAATAGTCGTTTCCATGCTCCAGAAGATTGTTATATCGGGTGGACCACTTATCCTCAGAAATGGCTTCGATGCTACCAGCATAATTTTGCCTTAAACGGAAAGCCTTATGTGATTGGTAACCGGCAACCGGAAAACACGGTGATATTAGACAGCATCGGGCAAGTTCCATTCTTGAAAATCAGTCAACATGAAATACGCAAGACAGCTCCCAGTCTACTCCGTATAACGTCTGAGCCGGGAGTCACCTGGAGTGTGACCAAAGGATTTGAGCGTTTTGCGACTATTACTCCCGTATCAGATGAGAGGCAGTCTGGAACAGTTGAAGTCAAGTTAGCGAATGAAGAAGATGAGATAGCAGATTTCTGTCTTGTAGCAACTGCCATTGACCGTCGCGAGGCAGCATGTCATATTGTGCTTCAGCCGTCAGTCTTACCACCACCAGTCTTTTCTTCAAAGCCTGAGATACGAATAAAAGATAAAGTCGCAACATTGGTATATGATTTGGATTTGCAGGGAAGACGTGATGAGTCGCGAATTATATGGAAAAGGGATGGAATTCCTGTCAGAGTCAGTCATGTTAGTCCTCAACGAACCTATCAACTCACGAATGCTGATGCCGGTCACCTGATTACCGCAAGTATTGAGCCAAGACATCAAAGGAGTGGATTTGGACAGATAGTGGAAGTGTCTTCTTTCATTAAAAGCATCAAGAAGAAGCATGCCATTGTAGAAGAGTTAGAAACAGATTTCCATGACTTTCCTACGAATACCCAACCAGTCATCCTTGAAGGATATTGGACTGTAGATGGATACAAACCGGCAGATACAGAAGAATATCCTTGGTCATTTACGACGGATAAGCCTATGTGGGAATATGGTGAAGGATTTAACGGAGCGGTAGGAATGGGATTATTACAAGCTCAACGTGGTGCCCGTCTGATGTATACTCCCTTGCAAGGAAACTATCATGATGTTTCTCTGGAATTGAGGGTTGACCCGACAAAGACAGCAGGTCAGGGCTTTGGTTCAGCAACGGGACAATATATGGATGTTTGTATTAAATTTGACACCAAGACGTTAACCGGTTACGGGCTACGTATTATCCGTACGGTCAAGCACTCCAAAGCCGTTGATTTCCTGTTGGTTGAATATAAGAATGGAAGAGTACGTCCTCTGACGCCCTCTGTTTCGGCAACTTGTTATAGAACAGGGTGTACAATAAAGGTGGAATATACTAAAGGGCTGTTGTCTGCTCATGTAGAAACGACAACTCCTCGCCCCGATGATTCTGATCTCCCACATATTGTAGACCTCTCTGTAGAAGTGCCAGACAATCAGTATGGAGGTCTTCATATTCAGCATACAGGCAGTTGTGGTGAGAGTACCACTATGCTGCACCAATTGAAAGCTCGTTGGGAACAGCATTAAGATAGGAGAGCCTATAAGTATAATTATTCTTAATGTTGAATAGTATATTCAAATATTATTGTTACCTTTGCGATTCAAAAAGGCGAAATATCTTAGAGTAAGCATCATGCACATACATTTTAATAAGTGTTCCAACTGGTGGTTGAAATGTGGGTTGTTTGTCTTCCTAATGATAGGTGTATTGACTCCTGTTATTGGTCAGACTGATAGTATTCCTGCAGATTCGATAATGGAAGCAATCAATGAAATGCCAGAGGAACTGATGGATGAGGAAGAGGAGTCGGTCGGGTTCTATAAAGCAATCAAGACGAAGTTTATTGAAGGAAAAGCAGGCTTCATGTCTATTGTTGCTTTAGCATTAGTATTAGGACTGGCTTTTTGTATTGAACGTATAATCTATCTGTGTTTGGCAGAGATAGATACAGATAGTTTCATGAAAGATCTGGACAGTCTGATTTCAAAGGGAGATATTGAAGGAGCCAAGAGCTTATGCCGAAATACTCGTGGTCCTGTTGCTTCTGTCTGTTATCAGGGGCTTGTGCGGATTCATGATACAATGTCTGATATAGAACGCTCCGTTTCTTCTTACGGTTCTGTTCAGATTGCCAATCTTGAGAAAGGGTGTTCCTGGATTCGTCTATTTATTGCCATGGCACCTTCATTAGGATTTCTCGGAACCGTGATAGGTATGGTCATAGCCTTTAATGATATTCAGATGGCAGGAGATCTCAATGCGACGGTCGTGGCTGCTGGTATGAAGGTTGCTTTGATAACAACAATCTTTGGTATCATAGTTGCTTTGATTCTCCAACTCTTCTATAATTATATTCTATCAATGATTGACCGTCTGACCGTAGAGATGGAAGAATCAGCTATCACGTTGATGGATATGATCGGAAAAATAAAGGAGGCCTCTGATGAACATTAACCGACTTTCCAAACGCTTGCACTATGGAGTCATAGCCATTATCGCTATCGTCTTCGGAGCATTCTATCTGATAGGGTTTAATCTTCCTTTCCTTGAAGATCCCACTTTTAATGCTCCCTTGATGACAGATGCCGTGATATGGCTGATGGTTCTTTTATTGATAGTTCTTCTGTGTTTGGTTGTCTGGTCATATTTAATGTCACACAAGAAAAGGAAGAAAAACGATTCCCAACACCATATTCCTGCAAGGAAATTGTCGCGGGGAATCGGTTTTATGACTTTGATTCTTTTGGTTTTGTCTTTTGTCTTTGGTTCGACATCTGCTATAAAAGTAAACAATGAAATGTATGACAGTTCTTTTTGGCTGAAGACGTCTGACATGCTAATATTTACGAGTCTTGTATTGATGCTAATTGCGGCGATAGCTATTGTGTTTAGCGTGATGAAGAATCGTTACAAGAGTAAAAAGAGGACTATTTAAACGACAAGTATTTTGATTATCAGGAACAGACATAAGCATAGAGTGCCATCGTTGAATACAACTTCAACGGCTGATATTTCATTTATGTTACTGATTTTCTTCCTTGTTGTCTCTTCCATGGATATTGATAAGGGGTTAGAACGCCTCTTACCTCCAATAGATAATACAGAACTGCAAGAGGAATCGTTGGTCAATGCACAAAATCTTCTGGAACTGGAAATTACGGCTGACAATCAAATATTGGCCGATAAGAAAAAGGTGGACTTGAAGGATATACGCTTAATCATCCAGTCGTTTGTAAAAGAAAAAGGAGAAAAACATCTGATATCTCTGAATACAGACAGAAATGCAAGTTATGATGTCTATTTTCATGTGCAGAATGAGATGATTAAAGCTTACAGGAATGTTCGTGAAGATTTGTCCAGAAAAACATTTGGAATAGGTTATGATTATTTGCCGGCAGAGAAAAAGAAAAACATTTTAGACAAAGTCCCTCAGCATCTTGCCGAATTCTATCCTATGGATGAGAAAGGAGGGCAGGATGATTAAGTTTAAGCATAGACATCGCAAGCAGATACCGATGTTAAATACAGCATCTCTTCCTGACTTGATATTCACTGTTTTGTTCTTTTTCATGATTGTTACGCACATGCGTAAGGTTACTTTGAAAGTTAAATACCAGACACCTCAAGGAACTGAGCTGACTCGTTTGGTGAAGAAATCCGCAGTGACTTATCTTTTTGTTGGTAAGAATTACGGCAAGTCAGATTCTATCAGTATCCAGGTGAATGATAAGATAACAAGTCTTGCTCTGTTAGAAGATTATATTATAGCAGAGCGTTCAGGTATGTCTTCTGAAGATAGAGAACAAATGGTTGTCGCTATTAAAGCAGATCATGGAGTTCCTATGGGCTTGATTTCAGATGTTAAGCAGGCATTGCGGCGGGCAAAAGTGTATCATATTAGTTATATTGGTGAGGAAAAAGAATTAAAAAGGCAGGATTTCTGATAGTTTCTTTGTGAATTAAACAATTTGTTGTAACTTTGCAGAAAACTACAAATTTCAATGGCACAACATCAATTAGATTCATTAGACAAGAAGATTCTTCAGCTTATAGCTGATGATGCACGTGTACCTTTCTTAGAAGTGGCTCGTGCTTGTAATGTTAGTGGAGCAGCTATCCATCAACGAATTCAGAAACTGAATAACCTTGGTGTCTTAAAAGGCTCACAGTTTATTATTGATCCTGAAAAAATCGGATATGAGACATGTGCTTATATCGGGTTGTTCCTGAAGGATCCAGAAAGCTTTGATAAAGTTGTTGAGGAATTAAAGAAAATTCCTGAGGTTGTGGAATGTCATTATACAACAGGTGGATATGATATGTTCATTAAGATCTATGCAAAGAACAACCATCATCTGTTGAACATCATCCACGACAAGTTACAACCGTTAGGATTGTCAAGAAGTGAAACAATTGTCGCTTTCAATGCTGTCATCAATCGTCAGTTGCCTATATTGGATGATGTTAGCGAATAAGTGACCATTTATTTCTTACTTTCTCACTTCCTCACGTAATCTACGAATGCGTATTCGTAGAGATGACGTTCGTCCTTCTTAAATTCCTCTTTGGAAGATATCATCCATTCATCGTATGGAGGAAAGAATGTATCAGCATTCTCAGGGGTGTCTTTTATCTCTGTGAGGTAAAGGCGTGTGGCGATAGGTAGTGCCTGTTTGTACAAACTGGCGCCACCTATTATATATATATCCTCATCAGGCTGACAATGAGCGAGCGCTTCTTTGAGTGATGTATAGCACTCACAATTGGGGAATTCTTTAGCCGAGCGGCTTAACACAATATTCCTTCGATTTGGAAGAGCGCCCTTGGGAAGAGATTCAAATGTGCGCCGTCCCATTATAATGGTGTGACCGGTAGTGAGCTGTTTGAAACGCTTCAAGTCGTTTGGCAACCAATATATGAGTTTGTTCTGATAGCCGATGGCTCTATTCTGAGCAACAGCTGCAATGATATTGATGTTCATAATTAATAGATAAGGTGTTTATACACTTACTTCTGCTTTGATATGAGGCCATGGATTGTAATCCGTCAATTCAAAATCCTCGTATTTAAAGTCGAAAAGATCTTTTACGTCGGGATTCAGTCGCATAGTAGGAAGCGGGCGGGGATCGCGTGTAAGTTGTAGTCGTGCCTGGTCAAGATGATTAAGATATAAATGGGTGTCACCTGTTGTGTGGATGAAATCACCGGCTTTGTACCCAGTAACTTGTGCCATCATCATCAAAAGTAATGCGTAGGAAGCGATATTAAATGGAACTCCAAGGAAGGTGTCTGCACTCCGCTGGTACAACTGGAGTGACAGACGGTTGTTAGCAACATAGAATTGGAACATTGTATGACAAGGAGGGAGAGCCATACTGTTAACTTCAGCAACATTCCATGCGCTGACAATCATCCGTCTTGAATTCGGGTTATTCTTTAATTGGTTGATTACATATTGGATCTGGTCAATATATCCGCCATTATAGTCCGGCCATGACCGCCATTGATGTCCGTAGACAGGACCTAATTCTCCGTTTTCATCTGCCCATTCGTTCCAGATGCGAACTCCATGTTCTTGTAGCCATTTAACATTTGTATCACCTTTCAGAAACCACAATAGTTCATAAATGATACTCTTCAGATGGAGTTTTTTTGTTGTTAGCAAAGGAAACCCATCCTCAAGATTAAATCTCATTTGATTACCGAAGATACTGATCGTTCCTGTTCCGGTGCGGTCATCTTTCCGAACACCTTCTGAAAGGATTCGGTCAAGCAAAGCTAAATATTGTTTCATAGT
>Ga0247611_10008188_pt1 | contig 12947 bp, 14 predicted proteins | sample 177DNAGHGhighgp2_FD_192422 | JGI IMG/M metagenome (GOLD analysis project Ga0247611, IMG submission 192422) | Sheep rumen microbial communities from Palmerston North, Manawatu-Wanganui, New Zealand - 1770 DNA GHGhigh gp2 | ecosystem: Host-associated > Mammals > Digestive system > Stomach > Rumen... | reverse complement strand
TACTGGTGATATAAAAGAAGTACTTTTTAATAATGTTAGCATAGCTAAAGTATTTGTTTCGGGTAATAAAGAATTTCAAAGAAGAGTAGTTGTAGAATCTAAAATGCCAGTAGTAACAATTGGATACAATTATAGTGAAATATATGTTGAAGATGATACAAATATCGAGCTAATCAAAAATATAATCGAAGAAAATCCACAAAATATAGACATTTATGTTAAAAATGGAATCGATGATTTTGATAATGCAATAGTTGTAGGAAGCATGGATGAAGCAATTATGCATATAAATAGTACTGGAAGTGGCTATTCAAGTGCTATATTTACTAGTAATCCTCAAAATGGAGCAGAGTTTTTGAAAGAGGTAAAATCATCTTACGTTGGCTATAACGTAAGCCCTCTTGTTGAAATATATGATTGTCTCGATATGAGAGATTTGCTTATGGAGAAAAATATGTATTATCCAACTCCATTAAAAGGAGAACTAAGAATAGAAGTATAAGAATACATGAGAGGATATATATATATGCTAGATTCAGAATATGAGATAATGAAGCTATTAATGGGAATAGAAATTGATTCGGAACCTGGAACGATTACAACAAAAGATGGAAGGGCGTTATATGCTCCAATGGCATCTATCAAGTACTATGATTATATAAGGCCTAGGTATGGTGAAGATTTCTTAAGAGATCTTATAAAAAAGTATGGTATATTGTTAAGCCACTTAAAGATTACCTGGGATGATGAAAAAGCAACAAAAGAAGATGTACTAGAAAGTCTAGAAGAGCAAATACATATAAGGCTAAAAAACTGGCAAGGAAAATACGATGACAAAAGTATGCCAGAGGAGTTTAAGGCAAAATTTCCAGATTTGTTTTTATCAGATGATGCTCCACAAGAATTAAAAGATGCTTATTATGGTGGTACATTAACGTTTGATATGATCAAAGAAAACCCTAAATATGTTGATTTCTTAAAGGGAAAACCACTTTATGGAAGAATTTTGGATATTGATTTTTCAAAAGGAGAAAATACTCTAATAGATCCTAATTCTAAAAAAGATGGATACAAATCACATTTGTTTGCAGCGGGTCTTGCACATGTTCAGCAAAGCATAAGAAATAGAGTTGATGATGAACATAGATGGCTTACAGATGATGAGATATTGGATTTAGCACCAGAATTTGGTAATTATTTATATGCTGTTGATCCACCAGTTTATAAAACAGGTGATTATATACATTCTTATGATTCAACAATACCACATCATGATACATGGTCTTTTGAAAAAAAAGTACAATTTATTAGAGATAATTTAGAAGAAGCAATTTTAAAACATGAAATTCCATATTTGAATGATAATGTGCCAGCATATTTCAAGAAAAAACATCCTGAACTTTTTGTGGCAGATGATGCGCCAGAAGATTTAAAAGAATGGTTTTTTGGTATGGAGTTCCCTTCAAATAGAAGTTTTTCATGTATTGCTTCTCATCCAGAATGGAGAGAATATCTAAAAGGTAAGGATTTGCAATTTGCTATTAATAAATTTAGAACAAAAAGATTTTTTGAAATATTTGATAGTGAAACAGCATTAAAATTAATTTATAGATATTCAGAAATAATAGATAAGATGATAGCATTAAACAGAACCAATAATGGTTCGAGACTAGACCATGTTGAAGCGACTAATAGAATTAAAACATGGTATGATGCTACGCGGGAGAAAGTTTATTCCTCATAATATAGTAATGGTTGAATTTCCAACAACAGAAATAGATAATTTTTTAGCAAATGGTAAAAAATGGTCAAAACTAATGCAAATAGAGGAATACAATTTAAATGATGATGCTAAATCTGCTATGCTAAAAGCAGCTTACACATTGGGTGTTTTTGGAGATTCTGAGCATGACCCTAATCCAGATGCTTTTACAAGCATGCTTAAAATCTTTTCTAAAGACCAAGATGGTATTTCAGAATATCCTGAAATGACTTCTGATGTTGCACACCAATTATTTGGCTCTTTTGTAATGAAATATGATCCTGATTTTGCAAAACTAATTATTGATAGTTTACATGAAATAATTTCAAATCCAGAGTTAATAAAAATGACTGGAACAATACAAAGGGATTTTCAAAGAATTAAAGCAGGACTTAGTGGAAAAGGATTAACATTAGAAGGTGCTGTAAATTTTGTAAGAGAAAATCCATATGCAAATGTAAATATCGGAAATGAAAAACTCGCAACTAGATGCAAAGAAGCTGGATATTCTCAAGCAGATTTTGATGAATTACAAGCATTGTATGAAAAATCTCTTGAAAGAGAAGCAAGTAGTATTCCAAGAGTTGAAGGAAAGGTTGAAGGAGAACTTAGCGAATATAAATATGAGATGCTAAGTTTGGAAGACCCATTAGCATTAACTATTGGAACTATGACAGACTGTTGCCAAGAAATACATGGCGCAGGAGAAGCAAGTATGTTACATAGTGTTTTGTCGGAAGATGGAAGAGTTTTTGTAGTAAGAGATAAAGAAGATAGGATTGTTGCTCAAAGTTGGGTTTGGAGAAATGGAGATACAATCTGCTTTGATAATATAGAAGTACCAAAAAGAATTCAGAAAATGTATAAAAGAGAAAGAGGAGAAAAAGAAAGTCTTCCAGAGGATGTTTTAAAGGTATATGAAGTTGCTGCAAAGCAAATAATGGAAACAGATAAAAAAACATATGAAAGTATTCCAGATGAAGAAATAACTGATGAAGAAAGAGAAGAAGTTGTCGCTGGAAAAACAACTATAGGACTTGGATATAATGATATTCAAGCTGCTATAATGAAGAGGTTTAAGGAAAAAGGAGATCGCAATCCAAGAATGGTTGAACCAACAGAAACAGTTCCAAATCCATATACGGATGCTGATAAACAATATGTTATTGAAGAAAGAGCAAATAGAAAGAAAGATAAAAATTTTGAAGCAAGAAGAATATATCAAGATAATGTTGGATTATTTGATTCCAAAACATTTCCTCAAGAATTAGTTGTTTCTATATTAAAAATGGATGAGGCTAGTGGCAGAGAGAAGTTAACAAATAGTGATTTAGCAAATGATTTAAAAATAAGAGAAAATCCAAGAAAAATTATAGAAGAATTAGCTTATGAGTACGATTTTTCAGATAATAAAACATTGGTATTAGCTACAAGTAGAACAGCGCTAATACTTGAAGAAAGCGATGATCATATTAAAATTGGTGATCTTTTAACAGTTCCGTTAAAAGATGACTTAACCGAAGAACAAAAAGCTAAAGGAAAAAGAATAATAAAATCTCAATTAAAGAGAAGTTTAAAACAATTGCTAGATACTAATAAGAAAATTGACGTTTCAAATCTTCCTGAAGAGTCACAAACTCAGATAAATGAAATAATTGAAAGCATCGAAAAAGATAAAGATGAAAGATAATCTTAAACACGTATAAGAAGGAGATATTTATGAAAAAAATATTAATGCATACATGCTGTGCACCTTGCAGTACATATGTCATAAAAAGGCTTCGAGAAGAAGGATATGAAGATATAACGAGCTTTTGGTATAATCCTAATATTCAGCCATATGATGAGTATAAACATAGATTAGAAACACTTAAAGAATATACTAAAATGGTTAATGTGCCACTTGTAATGCAAGACTATTATAATCTAAATGAATTTTTACAAGCAGTTGCTAACTACAATGGTATAAGATGTGAGTATTGTTATAGAATGCGACTAGAAATGTCAGTAAAATATGCCAAGGAAAATGGATTTGATTGTTTTACGACAACATTGTTAGTTAGTCCTTATCAAAAGCATGATATTCTTAAAAAAGTATGTGAAGATTTATCACAAGAATATGGTATAGAATTTGTATATTACGATTTTAGAGAAGGCTATTATGAGGGTCAACAATTGGCAAAAGATGCAGGACTTTATAGACAAAAATATTGCGGATGTATTTATAGTCGTGACGAAGCAGAAATCCAAAGAGAGAATTTTAAAAAGCAAGAAGAAGAAAGACACAGGATAAATAGAGAAGAGCAGGAAAGAAATAAGCAGAAGAAAAATATATAATAAAGATAATAACAAGTATTATGAAATAATGAAGGATGATGCAGCACCACTATGCTATAGATTCTTTAAAGAGATTCCTAATAATTACTTTTTATATGATATTGAAATTTACCCTAGAATTGAAAAATACATAGATCAAAATGATGACGATTCATATAATTATATTGTCTATGTAAAAGGAAAATATTACTTTGACGTGCCAAATGGTAAGATTGAATTTAAGAATATTTATAAATAAAAAAAGAGTCAGGTTTATACCTGACTCTTTAAATTTTTAATTATCCATTAATTTCAGAAACAACAGCTGAAACTTCTTCTAATGTACGAGAATCTACATAGTAAAGTGAATGTGAGTAAACACCATCATTCCATGTTACTAAACTAATAGCATCTCCTGATGCACCTCTTAAATTAACATCCATATCATTAATTTTAACTATTTGATCATATGGATAGTCATTATAAACACCACTAATATCTCCAGAAGGTCTAGCTTCTTCACGAAGAGTAAGAACATCTCCGCTATCATCTGTATAATCGATTTGAATTAATTTGCCAGAAATAACACTAGCATTTTTATTGTATCTTTCATAAATTGATGGAAGAGGGCATAGATGTCCAACTACTATAACTGCATCCTCAACTGAATCATATTGAACTACTGGATTTGGCATACCATCGATAATATCTGGTTCCTCAATTACTGGTTCTACAACTTCTTCTCCTGATGTTGGAACTACTTCAGGTTCTTTCTTTTCTCCACATGCTGTTAATGCGAATACAAGAACGCCTAAAGCAAGTAGAATGCTTAATAATTTTATTGCTTTCATTTCATAAACTCCTTTCATTTGTTTATACCATAATAATAATATTTATGGCCCTAATAGTAAATAAATGTAATAGAATAGTAATACAAAACTTGAAAATTATGTAAATCTGTGGTATCTTATGCAGTCAAAATAATTTTGAGCCGAGCTTTTAATTAATTAGAAGTAAGTAAAAAAGCTGGTAGCTATTTAGCTACCAGCTTTTTTAGTTTAATTTTCTTCTAATAGTTTTATAAATGACTCATAATACTTACTATTAATTCTGTATGTTTCTTCACTTCCATCTTCTTTGTAAGTTGTAAGAGTAGGTGGCATATAGTCCATAGCAAATCCACCTTCAATATTTTTGTTTCTATCTTTTAATAGTTCTAATAATTGATTGTAATTTTGTTCACTGATTTTATATTCTTTATTAGTAATATTATTTCCACCATATTCTTGATAAAGTTTCACACCACGATTTGAATATACTTCATATTTGAATTCTATCCATGTATTAGGATCACTTGCATTTATTAACCCGCCATTTTTATTATCAATTATGATAACAGGTTGTGAATCAGAAAAATTGATTGGTGCCTTTGTAGTTGATTTATAAATACAAAAACCAATTACACCTATAAGAATTAATACTAAAATTATAACTAAAGACTTTGATTTCATTTTTTTCTCCTTTAATTTGATTATTAGTACTATTATATCATTTTTTGTGGAAATATGGTACAAATAGATTATTTTTATAGTGTTTGCATGTGTTTTTTAAATATTACATTTACAATAATCTTGAAATAGCTTAGTTAAATATTTATAGAATAAATGATATAAATTCGCAAAAATTGCATATGCTATATATGGAGGCGATTATTTATGAATAATGAAAAAAACAGTTAATATTATTATGTGGTTGAAAAAATGCGGATAAGAATAACGAACTAATGACAATATCAAAAATGCTGAAAATAATGGCAACAGTATAAAGAGCTCTGATCAGAGCTCTTTTTCTTTGTAAGAATCTGAAGAAGACCATGACTTTTTATTGCAATACTTGAAGTCTAATTATACAATAAGGCTATAAAGGAGAAGTGTTTTATATGAATAAAATATTTGCTTTTGTAATTAATAAAGAAAATGAATTATTGTTATTAAAAGGTAGCCCTAACGATCCTCAATATCACAAATCTTTTTGGTATGTTGTTACAGGTGGAGAAGAGGATATAGATAATACACTTCAAGATACAGTAATTCGTGAAGTTAAAGAAGAAACTAATTTAGTTGTTAATAAAGTGATACCTTTAGATAAAGAATTTATCTATGAATCATTAGGAGAAGAATGCCATGAATTTGTTTATGCATGTTTTGTAGAAGATGGCGAAATAATTCTCAATGAAGAAAGCATAGATTATAAATGGTGTTCGAGAGAAGAATTTATAAATCTAATAAAGTGGGATGGAGATAAAAAAGAATTAATAGAATTGATAGATAAAATATTTAAATAACAAAAAAGGTCGCTTATGCGACCTTTTTTAGTTATAAACATTTACAATTATTTTCCTAATCTTTTAACGATTATTTTATTTAAGTATCCATCTTCAGCATACTCTCCAGATACTGCATATCTCTTTGAAAAAGCTTTAAGAATTTCTGATTTAATTTCAGCAATTCTTGGAGAATTTGTTTCTTCTCTAACATTTCCATTTTCATCTTCATATCTAACAGTTATTTCTTGGCCAGCTCCTGCAATATTATTTGTAACAACTAAGTCAAGTAATTGAGATGTAACTGTTGTTCCTTTGTCTTCACCAAAACTCTTTTCATATTTGTTATTAAAGAATTTAACCATAGGTGAGTCTATAACAATATTTTCTCCTTCATCTGGAGCAACTTCTATTTTTTCTTCAGTAACAACTGCTTCGCCATCTGATGAAGCAGGAACTTTTTCTTCATTTGCAACTGTAGATGATACAGTTACTGTTTTTGTTGCATTATCCCATTCAACATTTAATCCACAGTTTTCAGAAATAAATCTAACTGGAACCATAGTTTTGTTGTTGATAATTTTTGCAGGAACATCAAGTTTTGTTTCTTTACCGTCTATAAGAACAGTTCTATTATTAATAAGTAATTCTATATTCTTACCATTTAGAGAAACACTAACTTTTCTGATTTCACTTTCCCAATTAACTGATCCGCCAAGTTTTTCAAATACTTCTCTAACTGGTACTAAAGTTCTATCTTCAACGATAACTGGTGGCATTTGACCTTCAGAAGGAACAAATTTTTCACCATTTAAAACTAATGTTAGCTCTGGTCTTTCATATGGTGTTGTTACGCCATCGATTGTTAAATCAAATGCATAAACACTAGCTGATATTAATAAAAATAAACTAAATACTACTAATAATTTAGATAATTTCATATTATATACTCCTTTTTAAAAACGACTCGCTTCTAACACAATATTATACCACAAAATGAGCAAAAAATAAAGAAAAATCGTAAATAAATGATGATTTTTTACCAAAAAGCAACATTCTTTTTATGGACATAAAGACTGTCAAAATGATAGAATTAATATGTTAAAAATGGAGGGATACAAATGAAGAAAATCAACTTAAAAATGTACATTATAATTATTTTGAGTCTAATAAGTACATATGCAGGGTTGTCACTTTTATGGTTTAATTATAACCTTGAGGAAATGCTATATGAAAATGATAAGATTATTTATCACTTTATAATTGCAATTGGGACTAATCTTATATTCTTGTTAATTGCAAAATGTATAACTAAAAAGAATGTTGATAAGATATATAGTGAAGCAGGCTCTGATAAAGATTCTTCTTCCAAAATAAATAAAAAAATGGAAGGAAATAGACGCAAATTTTTAATAATAAATTCACTAACATGCTTTGTAATGACAATTGCACTTTACTTATACTGTTATTATAGCTATACATTATTGACGAAGACAAAATTTCTTTCATATTTTATTTTTGATTGGATCAATATATTAATTGCTGTAGTAGTTACAATTATAGCACTTATTCCTAGTACTTTATTAATTAGCTCTATTTTTAAGAATAAAATTTTTAATAGTGATAAAAAGATATTAAAAGTGTTAAGAATTGCAAAATATGCTTTTGCTTGTATAAGTGCTATATTTATGATTGCTATAAATTTTTACTACTATTTACCATTAAACGAATTTAAATATCAATATTATGAATATGAATTCAATGATGTAGATGGATATGTCATTAGCGATTATGTTTTTCAAGATATAAGAAACTGTAAGACTCAAAAAGTTACCATACCATCAAAACTATGGGGTAAGAGAGTTATTGGTCTTATGGATGCAGTCTTTTTTATAGACGTTAAAGAATTAGAACTACCTAGTTCTTTAATGATAGATAGTTTTTCTAAATCAACTTATATAAGTCAAAGAGAGACAACATCTATTCTTTCTAGTGGACATATTTGCAATTTTGATATTCAAATGATAGGCGAGCCGGAGGAGTGGTTTGTAAAAGATAATATTATATATGATGTAGATGAAAGAAAGATGTATCTATTTACTTCATATAAGAAAGATGAGCTTTATATTTCTGATAAAATTGAAGGAATTTTTTCTTTATCAATGTTCTCTAATAGTTTCATACCAATTGAAACAAAAGTAGTTGTTTCACAAGATAATCCATATTTTTATGAATATGGAAATGTGATTTGGTCAAAGAATTCAAGTAGCAATATTTGTAGTATTATTCCACGGTGTTGGAATAAAAGGAGAATATGATGTTGGATTTGTTAAATCAAATGATAAATTAAAGAAAATTGATATTACAATTAGTCCTAATAACGATAAAGAATTAGTACTATATCCATATTATATTGAAAAAATAAATAACATAATAATACCGAAGGATTATATAAATCAAGACTTTAGATACAAGAGAAGTACTTGTACTTTGAACGTATGTGATGCTTATCAAGTAGAAGAAGGCAATCAATTCTATGAAACATATGATGGGAATTTATATAATAAAGGTTTAACTAAATTATATGAAATAAGAAAGTATAATAATGGCGAAACGATTAACTTCCCTGAAACGCTTCAAGAATTATCATATGATGCCATTAGTCAATTAAACTCTAACACATATTTTGAAGGAAAAATTGTCTCGAATAATAACTTGATATATGAAAATGGTAATTTATATACACCTAATTATGAAAAATTACTGGTAAACAATATAAATGATGGTGAAGTATTGATATTAAAAGACCAAACTCAAGAAGTCAGCGATGGTCAAATAGAATATGATTCAAAGAATATTGATACTTTCATTGAAAAGCAGATTGTAAATAGATATTGCTATAATATTAGTGGAGATTCTGAAATTACTGAAAGTAATTATTTGATAATTAATGATGATTATCCTGAGTTGTCAGCTGTTGCTTGTAAAGGAAAAGAATTAGATAATTATAATGATTTTAAAAGTATAAATGAGTGTACTTATGATGCAATATGTTTAAATAGAATTAGTGATATAAGTGGAAATGAGTTTTTCGATGCTTATGATGGTGCACTATTTAAAAATGGCAGAAAGGAATTAATAGCACTTGATAATTATAATTCCGTTGTAAGAATTCCAAAAGAAACAGAAAAAATATCTGATGCAGCATTATATAATATGGTGACTCATAAGATAGAGTGTAGCGAAGACAATCCATATTTTGAAGAGTATAAAGGTATGCTTTATACAAAAGGTAGAGAAGAGTTAATCTGTATTGGCAAAACGGATAATAATGATTTTGTAATAGCAAAAGAAACTAAGAGTCTAAATAAAGATGGCTTGTATAATTTTATAGATCATTATTACTATGATGAAAATGGAATTCAACCAAATTATATAATTGAAGATGGAAATGAAATTTTTAGTACATATAATAGTTGTTTATATACTAATGATGAAAAGGAATTAGTATTATTGGATAAAATTGGAATAAGTTATGATGGTTATTTACACATTAGTCCAAAATGTATGAACATTTGGCAGACTGCTAAGCAATGTATAGAAATAGGAGCATCATTTGGTATTAAAACTGAAGATAATCCATATATAAAGAGCGTAGAAGGAGAATCTCATAGAATATTCTATTATCCAGAATATGCATATCTTAATTTAGAATACTAGTTTTTGGAAATGGGTGAAATATTTAAAAGAAAAGTTGGAGGTTCTTTATGAACAATAAAAAATTAGGTTTTGGTCTTATGAGATTACCAAGAATTGGTGAAGAAATTGATGTAGAACAAACGAAAGTAATGGTAGATAAATTTTTAGAAGCGGGATTTACTTATTTTGATACAGCATTTGTTTATCCAGGAAGTGAAGAAGCAATTAAAAAGGCGTTAGTTGAGAGATATCCAAGAGAAAGTTATACACTAGCTACAAAACTTGCAGCATGGGCTGGATGCAAAAGTAGAGAAGAAGCAATAAAACAATTTGAAACATCACTTGAAAGAACAGGTGCAGGATATTTTGATTATTACTTACTTCATAATTTAGGAAACGCAAGAACTAAATTCTTTGATGATTGGGATCTTTGGAATTGGGCTTTTTCTATGAAAGAGCAAGGAAAAATTAAACACGTTGGTTTTTCTTTCCATTCAACACCAGAAGAATTAGAAGAAATTTTAACTAAGCATCCAGAAGCAGAATTTGTTCAATTACAAATTAATTATGCTGACTGGGAAAATCCACAAATAAAGTCTAGAGAGTGTTATGAAGTTGCAAGAAAACATGGAAAGCCAGTTGTAGTTATGGAACCAGTAAAAGGCGGTATGCTTGCAACGCCTCCACAAACGGTAGTAGATGTATTGAGTGCAGCAAATCCAGATATTTCAAATGCTTCATGGGCAGTTAAATTTGCAGCAGATTTAGACGGAGTCATGGTTGTACTTTCTGGTATGAGTAATATAGAACAAATGGAAGATAATATTTCTTATATGAAAGGTTTTGAAGGATTAACAGACGAAGAAAGAGAAGTAATTAAAAAAGCACAAGAGGAATTAAATAAGATTCCATTAATTCCTTGTACAGGATGTAATTATTGTGCAAAAGTATGTCCAATGAATATAGCAATTTCAAATTCATTTACTGCTATGAATATTATCACTTTATACAATAATAAAGAAGCCGCATTAAGAGAAGAAGGATGGGCTCTTAAAGATGGCAAGGCTCGTGCTGATCAATGTATCAAATGTGGTGCTTGTGAGGGAGTATGTCCTCAACATATTCAAATAAGAGATGAACTAGAAAAAGTAACAGAAAACTTAATAAATGGTTAAAAAATATGCCTAAAAATCCGTATTTTTATAGATTTTTAGGCCTTTTTATTGAAAATTTATGAAAAAGTAGTATAATATTATGTGAACCTATAATTTCATTTTAAGGAGGTCATATTTTTATGGCAATGACACGGTTCGGTTCCAATCCTTCTGTAGTAGCACACGTTGATAAACCCGTTGAAGTAAAAGCTTATGACGAGTCATCTGCGCACTATTACTACCCCAACCCTTATCCGACAAGAGAGGCTGCTTTGAGACAGGCTGAGCACAAATACAAGGCGGTAGTGTCCGAGTATGGCAGCCAGATCAAACAGAAGACTTTTGTTGAAGCGTTGAGGGAAGAGACGGTATGGAACGGTATGTCCGGTTGTGTCTGGGTCGAATTGACCCGGCTTGTTCCTGTTAAAAAATAAACCAGACATGCTTTGCGGGCGATTTTATTCGCCCGCATTTTTAATCTTTTATACATAAGAGTAACTAATGTTAAGTATTAATATGTATAATTTAACATTATTATAGAATTATGTTAACATAGCAATTGAAATCAAGGTGCACTGATTTTAAAGTAATAAAAAATGGAGGAGAAGTAATGAAAGAAATCAAAGTAATTTTAGTACCAAAATATTTAACAAAAGAAGAACTAGCAGAAAAAGGAATTAATCCAACAGCAACTGTTGAAGCAGAATATGGAGAAAATGTTATTAAAGGTGAATAAGTAACTCTTGCACACCACACAAAGGAGTACGCAAATAATCCTGCCCCTTGTAACACACCAGATGTTCCAGAATTAGAAGATGGATCAACAATTGTAATTTCACATATTGACTTAGACACAATAGGAGGAGTTGCAGCACTATTAGGAATGAAAAAAGAAGATCCAGAATTTTGGAAAGCTGCTGAATATTTAGACTTAAACGGAGTGCATCACCTACATGAAGTACCAGAAAGAGTACAAGAACAATATCTAGCTTATTCAGCTTGGGGAGAGCAACACAGAGGAGAAAGAATTACTGAAGTAACAGATGTTACAGATGCAGTAATGGAGAGAGTTGAACTAACAGGCAAAGTAATAGATAGAGACCCTGAGCTTATAGCAAACGGAAAAAGATGGAATGAAGAAATTGAACAAGCAATTGAAGCTTGCCTAGTATATGAAGATGAAAATGTAAGAGTATTCAACTCTGAATCAGGAGTATTTTGCAACGCAGCATACTACTCACCAAATCTAAAGAAGGTAATTCCAGCAACAGTATCAAGAAACGGAAAGTTTAAAAGCGTAACAATGGCACTAGCTGATGGTGGAAAGAAATTCCAAAACCTTGGACTAAAAACATCAAGAGAATTAGTACAAGAACTTTGGGGAATGGAAGCAGGTGGACATCCCGGAATTGCTGGAAGCCCAAGAGGTAAAGAAATGACAGAAGAAGACTTAAAGGATTTAGCGATACTTGTAGAAAAGCAAGTTAAATTAGCAAATGAAATAGAAGAAGGACAAAAGAAAAAAGATGGATTCTCACTAAGAGAAATCGTATATGCAAGTGAAGCAGATAAAGAAAAACAAGTAAAGAGAGATTAATAGTAAGAGAAGCGCCCAGTATGGCGCTTTTTTAATAAAAAAGGTTGCATGTGGTCTACATAATATGCTATAATAAACATGGTCATTCGAATATTT
>Ga0247611_10008187_pt1 | contig 12947 bp, 10 predicted proteins | sample 177DNAGHGhighgp2_FD_192422 | JGI IMG/M metagenome (GOLD analysis project Ga0247611, IMG submission 192422) | Sheep rumen microbial communities from Palmerston North, Manawatu-Wanganui, New Zealand - 1770 DNA GHGhigh gp2 | ecosystem: Host-associated > Mammals > Digestive system > Stomach > Rumen... | reverse complement strand
TGAAGATGGATTTAGTGTTACCAATGCTGATTCAATTGATAATGAAATAATTCTAAAATATGCTTCTTCTGATACATAGGTATATGTATAGTTAGACTTTTTAAATGTTCCATTATCTGCTATGTTATAAGTTCCATTTCCAGTAATTAAATAATAACTAGCAAGTTCACCTGCTTCTCTTGCAAGTGTTCCTGTATTTCCATTTATTTCACCATTCTTTAATCCATTGATAATTGGATAAATAGGTGGATCCGCTTCTCCAAGCATTTTACTTGTATTCTTTGGTGGTCTACCTGTTAATGGAGCTTTTGATATTACCCAATCATATTGTTTTGGAGCTGTTGTATTATCATTCCAAACATAGTTGCTATTAAGTATAGCAGTTACATGATACGTTCCTGCATCTGTTGCACTTAAAGCTCCACTTAATGTATATCCTTCTCCTTCAGGTACACCATAATGCTCTATACCATCATATTCATAATCTGTTTTTGATGGAGCATATGCTGTCTTCTTGCTTATTGTGAATGTTACTTCTTTACTTCCTTTATGATTTTTTTCTAAAGTTGTGATTTTTATTTTTGCACTTGTTGTAACATTAATGTTATTTGAGTATTCAACCGAATAATCTTCGCCCTCTATTAATGTCAACGATCCTTGTTTAACTGTTATTGCAGGAGTTAATGGATTTCCAGTATAGGTTACTGGATTTTGTGAAATTGTAATTGTAGTTCCACTTAAATCATACTTTTCAATTTCCCATTCTATTGTGATTGGTGCATATTTATTGTCTGTTGAATTCCACTCATAATCACTTAGTAGTGTAAGTTCTGCTGTATATTTTCCTGCATTAGTTGCAGTATTATTTGTGATCGTATAACCAGTTCCAGCTGGTACACCTGTTTGAACTGTGCCATTATAAATTAACCCTGTCACCTTTGATGGAATCATTGCAACTTTTCGACCAATGCTTAATATTCCTTTGTTGTAGCTAATGGTATAGTTTGATGCATAAGGCTCATTTAATGCAAGAGTTCCTTGTGTAATATCATAAACTCCTACTGAAGAATTTGTTGTTGCACTTGTTTGAAGTGATCCACTAAATGTAGGTGTTTGTCCAGATGCTTGATTGCTATATGTGTATGTTAAAGCAGGATTTGCTGCTTGATATTCTTTGTATTTTGTATCAGCAAATACGTTTAATGTTCTTTTTCCAATTACCCATGTTACTTGTCTTGCACTCGTTAAATTGTTTCCGTTATTCCATTGATAATTTGATTCTGGTGTTACAGTTGCATTATATGTTCCAGCATTTGTTCCTGTATTGCCAGTTATTGTATATCCTGTACCTTCCATTACACCTTTTTGTGATGTTCCATCGTAGATTAATCCTTCGATTGCAACTGGTGTTGGAATTGATTTTCTATTGATTGTCAAAGTACTTTTTGTGTAGTTAATTTTATAGTTATCAGCTAAGAAGTCGCCATTATCTGCAAGAGTAAGACCATTTTGAACTATGTCGTAAGTTCCAACGTTAGAGGTAGCAGTTGCTGATGTGCTAATCCAGCTATTAAAGCCTGGTGTCTCGCCCGTAACATTGTTGTTGTATGTGAAGGTTAGTTGTGGGTTTACATCACCATATTCTCTAGACTTTGCATCTGCAACGATGTTTAATGTCCTTTTTGTTATGCTAAATTCATTGGTTGCTGTGCATTGTTCATAATTCGCATTAGCAGGGAATGTAGCTTTTACGGTGTATGTACCAACATCTTTTGGCTTCACTGATGTGTAAGTGCTATCTGATGCTGATGATTTCTTGTATTCATATTCGACTCCAACTATTCCATTGGTATCTGAGTAAGGAACTGGATTAGCCGGCGTTTCGCCATAAATCCAACCTCCCATCGTTACACTTCCTGATCCAGGATCAGCAAATGCAATATTTTGCAGCATCAAAATGAGCAGTAGTGCTAGCCATAACACCCCGCTTCTCTTTAATCTTTTTACTCGTCCTTTGTACATTTTTTCCAAAGTCTTGCACCTCCACTTGCGACATAAACAAGTTATTTGTTTTTTGGTCTTTTGTTTTCGCTTCTTCGCTTTATTTATAAATAATATTACTTTGTTTTTATTATAAATAAATATAAGAATTTGTCGAGATGCGTTTTCTTTGTAATTCGCTAGTATCAAGGGTTTTGTAACACAAACGCTAAAAAAGTCGCTAGGGAAGCTCATTATGCTTTCTAGCGACTAATTATTTTTTGCATTTATTAAAAATATATTACGTTTTGTTATTATATATGTTAAAACATGTTTATTGTTGTGTGTCAAATTGAATTGTAATTCTTACTTCCGTAAAAGAATATAAATAATTTTTAGTAATTTTATGCTTCAATTGTTATTTCACCCATAGTAACTTTTGCAATTTCATATCCATTACCACAATCAACTTTATTATCACTTTTTATACTAAGATCTGCAATTCTAAGTTGTGTTGGATTAATACTTTTAGCTGCAATAAAACAACCTCTATTTCCTTTTGCACCAGCATGAACATATCCACGTATATCACCAAGTACAACAATGTTTTGTTCTGCAACAACTTCAGAACCTGCATTAACATCACCAAGTAGAATTACTGTTCCTTCAAATTCAATTCTTTGTCCTGAACGAACAGTACCTGTAAATACTTTTGATTTTGATATTGTAGTATCTTTGTTAAAGATGTCATTTATTGTTGCAACACCTAATCTTTTAGGTTTTTCAATTACAATTTGTTTATCTGTTTTTTTAGCAAAAATTCCTAATAATTCTTGTTCCTCAAAATCAGATAATCTTTTACCTTTTATTGTAATTGGTTCTTCTATACCATCAAACATACTTGGTCCTGATGCATCTAGTATAGATATGATTTTAGATTTTATATCAACATAGTCTGAATTTTTATTTAAGGTAACTAACAATTTATTCTCTTTATTTTCAAACAACACTTCTGTATTCATTCGTTGCTCCTTTCAAACGATCAATTATATACATATATATTATATCACATATTGTACGTCACTACGGAAGTAACCTATTCAAATTTAAAATACTCTTTCATTATATCTTTAACTGCGCGTGCTGTAAAGTATCCATGACCACCATGTTCAACAATTACTACAACCGCTATCTCAGGATCATCATATGGAGCAAATCCAACAAACCATGCGTTATCAGATCCATTTCCAGATGTTGCGGTACCAGTCTTACCTGCAACTTCTATCGGAAAATCATTAAATGTTCCATATACTGTTCCGCCTCTATCACCAGTTACACTTTTCATACCTTCAAAAATAGCATTAAGAGATGATTCTTGTATATCAATATTTTCATCTTCCTGATTTAAAACACCAAGTCTTTCATCAACTTCATTTTTTATTATTTTTAAATCTTCTTCATTTCCAATACTATCTGTTACTTTTTTAATCAATGTAACATCTTGTTTTTTTCCTTTGTTAGCTATTGTTGCAATGTATTTTGTCATTTGTATAGGCGTGAATAAATTATATGATTGTCCAATACTGCTAGAAAGTGTATCACCTATAGTCCAAGTTAGTTTTCTTCCTTTTTCATTTTGTTCTTCTACATATTCTCTTGAAGAAACTGTTCCTTTTTCTTCACCATATAATTCTATTCCTGTTTTTTGACCTAATCCAAATTTTCTTGCATATGATGCTAATGTATCAATTCCCATTCTGCTTGATACTTCATAATAATAGTAATTGCAAGAAACCATAAGTGCTGTTCTTGCATTTACACTACCATGAGTTTGTCTTCTTGAATTCCAAAGCCAACATGCTGGTTTATGGCCTTTGTTATATACACCTAAATCATTTATTAATTCAGTTGAACTTATTGCTCCGCTTTCCATTGCTGCAATACCTGTAACCATTTTATAGGTGGATCCTGGTGGATATAGACCCTGAATGGCTCTATTATACATTGGTTTATCTTGATTATTAAAATACTCATCATATTTTGCTTGGCTTATTCCATCAACAAATTCTTGTGGATTATAGTCTGGATAATTTGCAAGTGCCAACACTTCACCTGTTTTAACATTTAAAACAATTGCACTGCCTGCTCTAGCATCTGAATATTTTAAATTATTTATTTTTCCATTTTGAATTTGCCAAATAATATCTTTTAAAACTTCTTCTGTTTTCTTTTGTAATTCTATATCAATAGTAAGATAAATATTTCTTCCAGCCTTGCTTACATCAATTTCTTCTATAGAATTTATAACGCCATTGGAATCCATTTCAATTCTTTTGCTTCCATTTATACCTTTTAGATATTTTTCAAAAGAACTTTCTATACCTGCTTTTCCAACTATGCTATTTAATGTATAACCATCATCTTTTCTTGCATCATATTCAGATTGACTAATTATTCCAGTGTATCCAATTACGTGTGATAACGTGTTTCCGTAAGGATAACTTCTTTTTGTATCTTTTGTTATATATATTCCTGGATAATCAAAATTATTTTCTTCTAATTCATGAACACTTTCTATTGAAATATTTTTTGCAACTGTTGCCATTCTATAATTTGAATATCCACTGTTAGATAATTCATATCTAAATGGAATTAATAATTTTCTTTCATAGTCATCATACTCTTGCAATTTATATCTGTTAACCAATTCATCTATTGTTTCTTGAATGTCAAATTCTTCTTTAATGTTATTATTTTCTTTCCATTTTTTTAAATTATCGCCATTAATCGTGAATTTTTTATTTTCAAAATCTATTGGGAGATTACTAATATAATTATCTCCATTTTTAATTAGCACTCCTGCAATTTTTAAAAGAAGATCATTTAAATCATCTTGTTTGCTTTTTGTTCTAAACAAATTCAATGTATATGACACTTCATTAGTTGCTAAAAGATTTCCGTTTCTATCATATATTTCACCACGAGGTGCATAACTCTCTGCAGTTCTCGTAACCTTTCTAGATGAACGTTCCCTATAGCTTTCACCATTTATTATTTGCATATCAAATAAAGCTATTATTAAAATAATAGTTATAAGTATAATCAGACCTATTAAAATATAATATCTAGTTTCATTATTTTTAATTTCTTTCACCCTCAAAAATTAATTACTAAAAAATATATCGCTTTTTGGTGTCATTTAACAAATTTCCAATCCATGAAAAAGGATAATAGAAAACAAATGTTAAGAAAAGGTTATATAAAGTTTCGCAAATTATTATTTTTATAAATTTTCCAATCTGAACATTTGAATATTTATATAGTACTATTCCTATTATCATAAAAAATGCTTCAAATAAAATGGTTGATATTGCAACAACAATAATTGCTGTTAGCCTGTTTTCTAGCGATATTCTTCCTTTTAAATATCCTATTGTGTACCCTAAAATAAAATAAGCTATTGTATATATTCCAAATGTTCTTCCAAACATAACATCTGAAAACAAACCATATAACACACCAATAATTGCTCCTGTTTTTTCATCGTTTGTTAGTGCTATTGTACTTATAAAAACAATTCCTATATTTGCTATTACACCAAATAAAGGAATTTCGTTTATAAATACTGTTTGAAAAACAATAGTGGCAACTACGGCTATTAATGTAATTAATAAAATCAAAAATTTCTTCATTTAAACTCCATATATTAATTATCAATTATTATAGCTACTGTTTCTAGTCTATTAAAATCAACAGATGTTTTAAGTTCAGCAAAATTTTCAAAAGGATTTTCTTTTTTGTAAAATTTTGTTATTTCACCTATTTTAATACCCTTTGGATAGAAACCTCCCATACCAGAAGTAACAAATACATCTCCGCTTTTAAATTCTTTTTTAAGTGGAATGTCTGTAACCGTACACAAATTATCGTCTTCTGCATAATTAGTTCCTTTAATTATTACTTCTTCTCTTGTGTCAGCAGCTCTTGCACTTATAGATGATGTCGCATCAATTATTGAAACTACTTTTGATGTAACATCTGTGCACGAAGAAATATATCCTACTAAGCCATCACTTGTTATTACTGCCATCTTAGGTTTTATACCATCATTTGATCCTTTGTTTATTGTAAATGTCTTATCCCAATTATTATTTGATATAGATACAATATCTGCCATTGCAACTTTGTATTCTTTATATAATGATTTTAATTCTTGATTGCTTTTATATTTGTTATTTTGTTCTTTTAAAATGTCATAATCCGCTATTTTTATTTTTAAATTTTTATTTTCTTCTTTTAGTTTTGAATTTTCACTTTTTAATTTTTCTAAATCATCAAAAAAGGTTTGATTGTTTGTTACTAAATTGTATAGCTTTTCTAATGCTTTTTGAGGTATATATACAATTGATGTTAAAATTGATTCTGCATTAGATACCTTTCTATGCGACCCATTTGTTAAAGCTATACATAGAAAAATACATATTATTAAAATAATTGTTAATATTTTAGTTATTATTCTTTTCTTCATATATACTTTCCATATTATTTAAAAATATTATCGTCCTTGTTTTGAACTTTTTAATAGTTTTTTTAGTCCATGTATATCTTCAAGAACCTTACTTGCGCCAGTTACTACGCACTCTGTTGGATTTTTAGCTATATTTACAGGAAGTCCCGTTTCCATAGCTATTAATCTATCTATATTTTTTATTAATGCAGTACCACCACAGATTGTTATACCATTTAGCATTAAATCTGATGCGAGTTCTGTAGGTGTTATTTCTAATGTTTGTTTTATTGCACCGATTATTTGAAGAAGAACATCTTTCATTGCTCCCTCAATTTGAGCAGAAGAAATTGTGATAATTTCCGGAAGACCATTTTGAAGACTTCTTCCTTTAATATCCATTTCTTCTATTGTCATCGACGGATATGCTGTTCCAATTTTATGCTTGATGTTTTCTGCTGTTATTTTTCCAATTAAAACATTATATTCTCTTTTTATATATTCTATAATTGATTCTGTAATTTCATCACCAGCAACTCTTATGGAACGACTTGCTATAATGCCTCCCATTGAAATTACAGCTATTTCTGTTGTTCCACCACCTATATCTACAATCATACTTCCGCTTGCTTCAGATATTTTTAGTCCTGCACCAATAGCTGCAGCCATGGGTTCTTCTATAAGAAATACTTCTCTTGCTCCAGCTTCTAATGCTGCTTCTTCAACAGCACTTTCTTCTACTTCTGTAACTCCAAGAGGAACCCCTATAACTATTCTAGGTTTATTGAACAAATAATTTTGACATGCTTTTTCAACAAAATATCTAAGCATTTTTTTAGTTGCAGTAAAATCTGCAATTACTCCATCTTTTAACGGCCATGTTGTTTCAATATTTTCTGGAGTTCTTCCATGCATTTCTTTTGCTGAATTTCCAATTGCAATTATTTGTCCCGAATATTTATCTGTTGCAACAACGGTTGGTTGTCTTATGACGATTCCTCGTCCTTTCATGCTTATAAGTGTATTGCTAGTTCCGAAGGTCAATGCTCATATCTTTTGCGAACAAAGCCAATGCCCTTCACTCCTTTATATTTAATTAAAATAAATGTGAGGATTTAAAACTTAAGAAATTATTACCACCGAATAATTAAATGATCTAAAAGTTGAATATCAACTAGCTGACAAGCACTATAAAGTTTGTTCGTAAAAGTGATATCTTCTTTGCTAGGTGTAACATCTCCGCTTGGATGATTGTGAGATATTGCAATACTTCTAGCACCTATCTTAATTGGTTCTTTAAGGATATCTTTGATTTCAACCGAATTTGAATTAATAGTTCCAATAGAAATTTTTACCACTTTTATAACTCTATTCTTTGTATCCAAAATAGCAACTTCAACTGTTTCTTGAGAAAGTCCTTGTAAATCTCGCATAAATACTTTTGCTAATTGCTCCGGTGTATTAATTCTTTCGTCTGGTAAAGGAAGTGCACAATTAATTCGCTTTCCTATTTCTAATAAGGCCTGAATTTGAAGTGCTTTAACCTTACCTATTCCTTCAACTTTCTTTAGTTCTTCTATTGAATATTGTTTTAAAAATGATAATCCAATATTGTTTCCATCTTTTGTAAGTATTTCTCTTGAAATATCTAATGCTGATTTATTTTTTGTGCCATTTTTTATTATTATAGATAGAAGCTCTGTATCAGACAAAGCTTCTACCCCATAATACATTAATTTTTCATAAGGTCTATCATAGTAACCGTATTCTTTAATTGTCATGCTGGCAAATCCTTTCTAATTTGATTTGCCCCTATTTTTATATTATTCCAAATTTTTTACTACTTCCTTTAACTTGCAATGTGCAAAAGCCTTCCCAAATTGAGTATTCTGGGCTATCATGATTTATTATTTCGCATCTAAATTTGTTGCTTGCTTCTTTCATTAATCTCATAATAGCGTCTTCTTGAATATCTATTTCATTAAATTTTTCTGATTTAATTGTCGTGTGTTTTACAGTTTGAATTATACATGCATTTTCATCAAGCACTTGTTTCTTTTGTGTGTTTTCATAAATATCCAATATTATATCTTTATATTCTTTGATGCTTCCTTTTTCATCTTCAGCTGTGTGATAATCATTTGGATATTCTAAAAACTTAAGCATGTTAGCTGTAATTGAACTTGTAATTTTTATTTCAGTACCATTAGTTGTTGGCTTACTAATTGGAATGATTAGTGTATTCATCATTGAATAATCACTATCTTTTTCATTTCCTAGTATTAGTTTTGAAATAACTGTCTCATCTTCTTTTTCTTTTGAATTATTTTTTAATTTATGTTCTACTTCTTCGCCTAAGCTTGTTTGAATTTTTATGTTGTCATCGTCTAATTCTATATCTATATCAACATCTTTATTTAATAATTCTGAATAATCTGTGCTTACACTTTCATCATATTCTATTGAAGCATTAGCACCCTCTGCACTAGTTTCTCCAGATTGATTGTATAATTCACTAATTTTTGGAATTTTTCTTTCTGTGATTCTAGCAACAATGTCACCAGTTGCAGCAAGATCTTTTAATTTATCTTCTGTTAGTGTTTCAAATTCATCATTTGATAATCCACTTTCTATTGCTGCTTTTACTTTGCTAAGTTCCATTTTTTCATCTGGAGAATATTTTATTTCTTCTATTAAAGATAGATTTGATGTTATTCCACCTTCAGAAAATTTACCACCAGTAATATATACATAAGAATCGCTATTTGCGCTTTCAAATACATATAATCTACTTTCTAATTTGACACCTTCTTCATTTAAATGGAATCTAATATTACATCCCATATTTAAAAATTTAAGAAGCATATCTTTAGAAGTATTTTTTTTATCTAAACCAAATATACATTCTATGGTTGTTCCATTTTCTCTGGCTGCTTTGATATCTTCTAAAATGCAATCCATTGCATTGTCTTTTGCAAATCCTGCGACAATCCATACTTTGTTATATTTTTTGTCTCTTAATTTGTTTGATAAGATATCTAAAAATTTAATATCTCTTGGTTGATTTAAAAATTTAATTTCCATACTTTTCTCCTACGTATATAAGATTTATGACAACTAATATTTTTATTAATTTTCAACATATATTTTAACATATTGTGTTTATTTTGTTTACTAATTCTTCAAAATCTTCAATTTTATTTATTTCGTTTCTAAGTATGCTACTATTTGGCATTCCTTTTAAATACCAGGCTATGTTTTTTCTCATTTCTAAGACTGCAACTTTGTCATTTTTGTACTCTTTTAACATATTTAAGTGTCTTAAAATCATTTCCTTTATATCTTGCGGTGTTGGTTTACCAATAATTTTGTTGTTTTGTAAACCTTCTATTATTTGTTCAAATATCCATGGATTTCCTTGTGCTGCTCTTGCAATCATAATGCCATCGCAATTTGTTTTATCAAACATTTCTTTTGCACTTTCTACGTCTATAATATTTCCATTTCCGATTACTGGAATATTAACTGCTTCTTTTACTTTTTTTATAATATCGAAATCTATATCTCCTTGGAAAAATTCATCTCTTGTTCTTCCATGAATTGTAATTGCAGATATTCCATTTTTTTCTGCGATTTTTGCCACTTCAACTGCAACTATATGTTCTTTGTCCCACCCTTTTCTAATTTTTATAGTTACTGGAACTTTTGAATTTTTAACTACTTCTTTTGTTATTTCATCTATTAATTCTAAATCTAGTAAAAGTCTTGATCCTTCATTATTTTTTACTACTTTTGGAGCAGGGCATCCCATATTGATATCAATAATATCCGCTTCTTCTGAAACTTCTTTTGCAATCTCTCCCATTATTTTAGGATCAGAGCCAAAAATTTGAACAGCGACAGGTCTTTCTTTTTCATCTATCTCCATCATCTTTTTTGTTTTTTTATCTTTGTAAAACATTCCTTTGGAACTAACCATTTCTGTATATACAAGACCAGCACCTTTTTCTTTACACAATACTCTAAATGGCATGTCTGTTATACCTGCCATTGGTGCAAGAAATATGTTGTTATTTATATGTACATTTCCAATATCTAATTCGTGTATATACATTTTTCACCACCGTTTTATAATAAATGTTTTTTAGGATGTATTTTTACTGATTCGCAAATACCAAGAAGTATCATATTAGTAAGCATTGAACTACCACCATAACTTATAAATGGAAGTGGTATTCCAGTAATTGGAAGAAGTCCCATACTCATTCCAATATTTTCTAATACATGTACAAAAAAGACTCCAAAAACACCAATGCAAAGTAATGATCCAAAAGTGTCTCTTGATGTTTTTGATATAACTATTATTCTAAACAGAAGTAATCCATATAGTACTACTATAAGAGCAGAAACTGCAAATCCCATTTCTTCACTTATTACAGAAAAAATAAAATCTGTCGTTTTCATAGGTAACAATCCATTTTGTGTTTGATTACCATTTAATAATCCCATGCCCGTAAGACCACCTGAACCAACTGCAAGTTTGGATTGAATTACATTATAACCTGCCCCTCTAGGATCTGATTCTGGATTTAAAAAAGTTATAATTCTACTTTTTGCATGTTCTGGCAAAACAAAATTGTAAATAATAGGTAAAGAAAAACATGCAATTATGATTGCTGCTATTATATATCTAGTATTTATTCCACCAATAAAAAGCATTGCAATTATACTAATCAAAATAACAATTGCTGTACCATAGTCCGGTTGCTTTACAATTAGTCCAATTGGGACAGCCACAATTAATGCAATGATTATTAAAGATGAAATTTTATTTAATTTATTATTCTTGTTAAAAAAATCTATTAGAGCGGAAACCACTATTATTAATGCAATTTTTGCAAACTCTGCTGGTTGCAAACTTGCACTTCCTATTCTAAGCCACGACGTTGCGCCATTATTTCTATTTGAAAACAAAACTGCAATTAATAAGATAAATACTCCTATATATGCAATTATTCCAAGTTTTTTTAAATGTTTATAGTCAAAAAACGTAAAGAAAATAAACGCAATGCCACTTACTATTACCCAAGTAATTTGCTTGTGATAATCATTTATGTCACCACCTGCACCTTGGCTTGCGCTATATAATGCTGTTAAGCCTATACCAATCAAAACAGCAACTATAATTATTATTAAAAAATCAATCTTTTTTATTTTACTAATCATTTATTTCCTTACAAATTGATTTCTCAACTAACTCCATTAAAAATTTTACATATTTAAATAGGGGGAGTTTATAATAGGCTCCCCCCTTTTTGTTAATTCTTTGCTTTTACTTTTGATTTAATTTTATTAATTCCATCTTTTGCAGATGTTTTTGCTTTTGAGAAAGTATCTTTTGCTCCATCTTTGATGCCATTTAATTTTTCTTTGAAATTATCGAATTTTCCTGATTTGGCATCTACTTCTTCAATATCTTCTTCTAAAACTTCAATTACTTCTTCAGCTTCTTCTTCGATAGTTTCTTCTACTTTTTCAATGTTTTCTTTTACTTCTTCAACTTTATCTATGTTTTTATTTTTTTCTTTTTGTTTATTGCTTTTGGAAGACACCTTTTCTTCTGTAACCGTTTTGATTTCTTCCATTATATTATCAGTCATTTCTTTTGCTTCTTTTTCTGATAATTCATCTATAGGAATGTTTTCTTCTTTATTTACTACTTTTTTAGCAACTGGCTTTATATTCTTTATAGGTATATTGGCATATAAAGCAGGCCCTGAACCATCGTCTCCTTCAAATCCTCTTGTTAATTGAACTTCTAATAGTTCTTCATCTATTTCTATATATTTTTTGATAACCTCAATAATTTCTTTCTTCATCATTTCAAAGAAGTCTGGAGATACTGATGCTCTATCTTGCATTAGAACTAATTGTAATCTTTCCTTTGCCTTATCCTTTGAAACTGTACTATTTTCCTTCTTTTGGAAATTTCTTAAGAAATTAACTATAGGCTCAAATACGTCCTTTAATTCCATTAATTAGCCTCCTTAATATATCCAAAAACCTATACTCTTGCTTTTTCCTTTTTTCCGCCGAAAAGCTCTTTAATCTTTGAGATGAATCCTTCTTTCTTTCCTGGGATTGTTACTGGAATGTCTTCACCTAAAATTCTTCTTGCTGTTTCCATGTAAGCTTTTCCTGATAATGATTTTGGATTTGTTACAGATGGTTCACCCATGTTTGTTTGGATGATAACGTTGTCATCATCTGGAACAGCGCCAATTAAATTAATAGATAACAAGTCAACGATGTCTTGGGCATCCATCATTTGGCCCTCTTTAACCATTTTGGTTCTTATTCTGTTTAAGATAAGTTGTGGTTTAGGTAGATCAGATGATTGTAATAAACCAACTATTCTATCAGCGTCTCTAACAGCTGACACCTCTGGGGTTGTTACAAC
>Ga0247611_10008185_pt1 | contig 12947 bp, 10 predicted proteins | sample 177DNAGHGhighgp2_FD_192422 | JGI IMG/M metagenome (GOLD analysis project Ga0247611, IMG submission 192422) | Sheep rumen microbial communities from Palmerston North, Manawatu-Wanganui, New Zealand - 1770 DNA GHGhigh gp2 | ecosystem: Host-associated > Mammals > Digestive system > Stomach > Rumen... | reverse complement strand
TGAAGTATGGACAGATTTCATGAATAATCACCTGGATGAACTCATCGACTATTGCGACGCGTACTTTGCGTTTGCCAATCCGTCGTTCCTGCATAATGCGGCGAGCTGGGGGGATGGCTACAACTATGCCGTTGCAACCGATAATGCCAAAGAATGGCTCTTGAAACGGGCTCGGTTTATATATGACAATCTGAATGTCTATCCTGTCAGCTATCCTGAAGAAGAGGATGACATGAATCTCGATGATGATCATGCTGATGGCATTGAGATTGCATATACAGATGAACCGGAAAAGTCTGCTCTCGTGGATGTATTCGACTTGAATGGCCGTTGCGTGAAACGTCAAGTCAATGTGTTCGAATTACGCACAGGATTGCATCCTGGAATCTACATCGTAGGAGGAAAGAAAATGGTTGTGAGGTAATTTACCACGATTATTAAGCATGACGATAAACGTGTAGCCATTCCTGACACTCTCCAAAAGCGACAACCTTTTTCAGTTAAGGTCACAAAAAGAGTTTTTGACGTATGAAGGAGGAATTAGGAAGGAGGAAGTAGTGCGCTTTGCGCAGTTCTCATGTGAGATGTTGGAAGTACTTCCTCCTTCAAAACTTCTTTACTCGCCGTAGGCGACTACTTCCTAACTCCTCCTTCCTCCATCATCCTTCAAAATCTGCACGACGTGACCCCTAACGTGGTGGCAATAGCCGTGATAATCGAAAGGATGAGTTGCAAGATCAGTTTCCAGGTTTCTTTCTTCATGATAATTTAGTTTTAAAAAGTTAGAAGTATGAGTTACGAAGGAGGAAGTGGTCGCCATAGGCGAGTGTGATGTTTTGAAGTTTGAAGTACATCATACATCAGACCTTCAATACTGCGCGAAGCGCACTACTTCCTAATTCCTCCTTCCTCCTTCCTACTTCTAATTCCTCCTTCCACCTTCCTCCTTCAGCCTTAAGGCTGCGTCTCCTCTTCCTTGCTGACGGAGTAGTTGGTGAGCTCGCGGAGGTTCGCCAGTCGGGTGATCTCGTCACGGGTGAACTTACCCGTGGTGCGGGAACGGAGATACACGCTCTTCACGTTGGCGGCAACGGTGAAGTCCTTGGCAGAGTCGGCAGGGGCGGTGCTGATACCGGCAGAGAAGATGCAGAGGTTAGGAATCTTCACCGCCTTACCCTCAAGCACCAGCTCGCGGATACAGGTGATCATGTCGGTGAGCACACCCTTGATGACACCCTCGGAATAGGGCGTGTTGTGCTGAGCCATGTGCTCGGCAAGGTCTTCCAGCGACACGGTCTTACCCATCACGGCAGAACGTGCATACCACTTATCCTTGGTGGTAGAACCCTTGCGCTTGTTCTGATAAAGCTTGTAGTAAATGCTCATAGTCTTAGTTTTTGTGTTGGTTCGTACTTTGTTGATTAACTCATGTGTCTTTCGCGATTGACAGATGCATCTCAAATGCACCTACAAAGTTACAACATAAATCCCCGAAATCCCAAAATCAGGCTTCTGTAAGGTGTAAAAATCTGTTAACAAACCGCCCCTTTCGTCTTAAAAAACCTAAACGATATGTTTGCGCACGATAAAGAATATTTATACACTTCATATACATATTGTTTGCAGAATGAAAAGAGCTGTTTGTTTTGCAGTCAACTTTTTAGGAAAAGAGTCAACCATTTCAGGAAAGAAGTCAACTGTTCCCAGTAGTGCGAGTCAACCTTTTCAGTACAAAAAACATGCTGCCATACCGTACAGTATTACAGTATTACAGTATTACAGTTTACCATTTTGGAATTGCTATAGAAATTTTATTATATATATAATATATATTATATATATAATAAAAAGTTTTTGTAACCCACAAACAAAAACTGTTATACTGTACGTTCGTACGCTTGGCTTTGACATTTTCAACTTAATATTGTCACCTGTCATAACTGTCATTGTCATCGAGAAGTGAATTTTCGTATTGTCTTTTCACTAATAATTATTAATATTATTCAGTTTTGGAGTAAAAAAAAAAGAATAATCGGTTTATTTTTGTAAATTTGCACAGTCAAGAAGTTTACTATGAAAAAATGAAAGTATAGTACATGTTACGAGACATTATAGAACAAAACGAGGAAATAAAGGTGAATAGCCGTGAAGTCCAGTTGCTGAAGGAACACTTTGGCGGTTGCTTCAATAATGAGGGCAAGTTCGACTTGGAGAAGTTCCGCGTAATGATTGGGGATGAAATCAACATCGTTGAGGAGAATCAGGGATTCAACTTCCTTGGTAAGAGCTATGCCCGTATGATTGCCAATCAGGAGAGTCTCACTGTGATTCGCCCTGATGACGACCACAACAGCAAGCCAGAAAACCGCGACAGCGAGAACATCTACATAAGCGGCGACAACCTTGATGCGCTGAAGCATCTCTGCAAGTCGTATTCAAAACAGGTGAAGTGCATATATATTGACCCGCCTTATAATACGGGTTCTGACGGATTTGTGTATAATGACAAGTTCGACTTTAATGCCGAAGAATTGAGTTCTAAGTTGGGCATCAACCTTGAGCAGGCAGAACATATCCTTGACATGAAGAAATCATCGTCAGCAAGCGATGCCGCATGGTTGACTTTTATGCTGCCACGTTTGGAATTGGCAAAAGATATGCTCGCAAAGGATGGCGTCATTTTTATATCTATTGATGATAATGAGCAAGCAAACTTGAAGTTACTATGTGACGAAATCTTTGGTATTGAGAATTTTATAGCAGACTTTATTTGGGAAAAGAGGCTTAATAGAGAGAATAGAAAAGAAACTTCTGTTAGACACGATTACATTTTGTGTTACTCTAGAACTTATCTTGATGAAGAAACGAGGCGTATTCGACAACTACCAATGAATGCAAAGGCTCTTTCAAGCTATAGTAATCCAGATAATGACCCCCGAGGACCTTGGAAATCTGATCCTGCACATGCTCAAGCTGGTCATGGGACTGAAAATCAGTTCTATGTTCTAACAGCGCCAAATGGTAAAAAACATACACTGCCAAGTGGGCGATGCTGGATTCATACACAGGATGTTATGCAGGAAGCAATAGATGACAATAGAATTTGGTTTGGCAGCGATGGAAATGGGGTACCAAGAGTAAAAACCTATCTCTATGCTAAAGAAAGAGGACTGACTCCTGAAACAATGATAATGGCAAAAGAAGGAGGTACGAATGAAAAAGCTAAAAATGATTTAAAAGAATTATTTGATGGTATAGCAGTCTTTGATACACCTAAACCTGTGGAACTTGTAAAACATTTATTGAGAATGGGATCGCGAGATGGACTGGTAATGGACTTTTTTGGAGGAGCATCATCAACCGCACAGGCTATTATGGAACTAAATGCCATGGAAGGCTATAACATAAAATACTTCATGGTTCAACTCCAAGAATCATGCAAACCCGACAGCGAAGCCGCAAAAGCCGGCTATAAGACCATTGATGAAGTAGGTCAAGAGCGCATTCGTCGTGCTGCCAAGCAGATAGCCGAGGCGAATCCTCAGTTCAAAGGCGACTTGGGCTTTAAGCACTATACACTGGAAGACTTTGAAGGTGATACCATCGACCGCCTGTATGACTTCGATATGAATGCGAACATGAACGACAATGATATTCTGTCGAAGTTTGGTGCGCAGACGGTGCTTACCACTTGGCTCTGTCGCGACGGCTACGGACTGAATCCGAAGGTAACAGAAGTGAAGTTGAAAGACTATACTGCCTATCTCTGCGGTATGCATCTCTACCTGCTTGATGCCGACTTCTATCAGGAAGAGATGGCTGAGCTCATCGACAAGATGGCAGATACAACTCAGAACTTCAACCCCGATGTGATTGTAGTGTTCGGCTATGGTATGGGATATAGTACGCGACTGATGCTTGACAAGAACCTGAAGGCTTTGGCAGATGCACGCGGCAATAAGATTACACTGGATGTCAGGTATTAACCACGGAAAAGAAATATGGAACTATATCTGGAATCAGGACTGAAGCATCAGGAGCTGCCCGTTGAGAGTATTGCCGATATTTTTGAGGGCGTGCCTATAAGGGATGGTGAGCGCGGGCTGCACCAGAATCCTATATTCGATTATGTAGCCAACCGCCAGCAACTCATCAAGAATATCAGCAATGCCCAACAGAAGGAGAATGCCCACGGTGACAAGTATCAGAAAGTACCTTTCGGCAATAGTGCCCAGCAGACACTGAACCTCGATGTGAAGATGGAGACGGGTACGGGTAAGACCTACGTATATACGCACACGATGTACGAGCTGCATAAGCGCTATGGTGTGAACAAGTTTATCGTGGTAGTGCCCACGCATCCTATCAAGACGGGTGCCGAAGCATTTCTGAGTGACCCTGCTGTGATGCACCATTTTAGTGATACAGGTGGCTACGAGAGTGTGAAGATAGACCTCTGCGTGATTAACGCCATGAAGGGTAAGAAGAAAGGAAAGCAACCTTTTCCATCTTCAGTCCGTGACTTCTATTGGGGGTCGAAGGATGACAAGAACACCATTTATGTGGCTTTGGTGAACATGCAGTTGCTGACCAACGGAAAGGTGCTCCGTGGCATCTTCAGTAATGGCTATGACGGCATTCACTGTCCGATGAAAGCATTGAAGGCAACCCGCCCCTTCGTCATCATAGACGAGCCGCATAAGTTTGATCGCAAGAATGCCGCCTACAAGGTGATAATGGAGAAGATAGAGCCTCAGTGCCTCATCCGCTTCGGTGCAACCTTCCCTGAAAATACTTCTGGTAGGGGCAAGCAGAAACACACCTACATCGACTATGAGAATCTGATTTACGACCTTAATGCCTTCGATGCGTTCCGCAGCAACCTGATTAAGGGCGTGGCAAAAGAGCATGTAGAGGCAGAGGGCGGTGGTAAAGAAAGACTGAGGTTTACTGGTTCTGACGGGAAGGAGTTGGCTCATTTCCAATTGATAAGCGCAAAAGGCAGAAAATCGAAGAGTTTGCGTGAGGGAGAATCGCTCGGAGGTGCCTTCGATATTAGCGCTATGGATAACCTCACCGTAAGTGATATCGGTAACGGTAAGGTGGATCTAAGTAACGGTCGCGAGTTGCAAACCGGCATGGATGTAAGTGTAGATGCCTTTAGCGACTCCTACCAGCGGCTGATGATACAAACGGCACTCACTCGCCACTTTGAAACCGAGCGTGAAAACTTCCATCTGCCCCGTAAGGTAAAGACCATAGCATTGTTCTTTATTGGCAACATCGAATCGTTCCGTGGTGAGAATGCCTGGCTTCGCGAGATGTTCAACGAAGAGCTGAAGGCTCAACTGATTGAACAGATATCCAGAAGTGACGGTGCATACAAGGAATTCCTGCAAGCCTCGCTTGAACGTTTGGAAGAATGTTCAGCAGGTTATTTCGCCCAGGACAAACAGGACACCGATGAGGAAATCGAGAAGGAAATGGACGATATCTTGAAGAACAAGAAAGACATGCTTCGCTTCAAGGACGATGACGGGCAGTGGGTTGTGCGTCGATTCTTCTTCTCGAAATGGACGCTTCGTGAAGGTTGGGACAATCCCAACGTCTTTACCATTTGCAAATTGCGTAGCAGTGGTAGTGAGATAAGCAAGCTTCAGGAAGTTGGACGTGGACTGCGTTTACCAGTGGATGAAACAGGACATCGCAATACAACCACAGAATTCAAGCTGAACTATATAGTGGATTTCACTGAAGCCGACTTTGCAGAGCGACTGGTTAAGGAAATCAATAGCCAGTTGAAGGTTGCCCATGTTATTGACAAGATAACCGAGGAGGAGATTCGCCGTGTGGCAGAACTCAGGAAGATGGATCCCGAGGAACTTGCAGAGGAGCTCGCAATGAAGAAGTATGTATCGTTGCTCACTTTCAAGGTGAAAGAAGAAAATCGGGCTGCTTTCCTCGATGAATATCCTGAATTTGCCGTACCTGATAACTTCGCTGGCAAGATAGAAAACAGAAACAATGCAGAGCAGAAGAAGATCAAAATTCGTCGAGAGAACTTTGACCAGCTTCGAGAACTATGGCAGAAGATTAACAGCAAGTACGTGCTTTTCTTCGATAAAGAGATCAGTACCAAGCTGGCATCTGCCTTACCAAATCCAATACTTTCGTTTACTGAATACTATACTGCTCGTACAGATCGCCAAGAAGTAGATACTGATGAAGGCAATATGGCAACTGTTCAAGACTCTGGCCTTGAGTTTACGGTGAAAGCTACCCGTATGGCTTACGGAGAGTATGTGAAGCGGTTGAGCCGTGCAACGTCCATCCCTGTGGCTATGCTTCATGAAGCAATCAAGACGTGGGCACAGAACCATCCTCAAATTGCCATTAACGACTGTTTTACCGAACACACATTAGGTGATAACATCAATAATATCAGAAACTGGATGGTAGAGAATCTGCAAGGACAGTTCCACTACTGCCGTACAAATTTATCGCCCCTCCAGACAGCTCTCACCGATGCAACAGGAAAACCATTGTCTGAGATTGTTCAGGCTCGTGTGGGCATGAAAATGGAAGAAAATGCCATTGTTTCTGACAAGTATCTCTATGACAAACTTGTTTATGACTCGCCCTTAGAGCGTGTGAATATTCGCAACGAAATAGATAGTGTGACCGTGTATGGCAAGATACCGACTAAGAGTCTCCAGATACCCACTATAGCCAATTCGAGTTACAGCCCCGATTTTATGTATGTGGTACGTCGTCAAGGCGGGCAGACTGATCTGAACCTTATTGTGGAAACGAAGGACATCGCCATGGACAGCCAGTTGCGTGGAGAGGAAAAAGCCAAGATTGCCTGTGCTGAGATGTTTTTCAAGAGTTTGGAAAAAGACGGCTACAACGTGAAATACAAGAGACAGATAAATGGCAAGGGAGTTGGCGAGATTATTAAAGAAATTCTTGGTCAATAGAATTTAGTAATCGCTAAAAAAACTTAAACATTTACTTTAAACGAAACTTTTTGTATGATTTTATTTAATTTTGTTGCCTAAAAGAAATATAACTCAGAATCTTAGAATCAGAAGTTATGGACTATAAGGAGATTTTCGGGCGAAGGCTAAGGAGTGCCCGGCTAATGAAGAGGCTTACAATGGACGAACTGTCACAACGTACAAATGGCGAGGTGAGCAAGCCGAACATCTCGAAGTATGAGAAAGGCAAGATGATGCCTTCCTCAAAGGCGCATATTGCGTTAGCTCAGGCCCTCGGGATGGACTTCGACTACTTTTTCCGTCCTGTGACGGTGGAAATTACCCGCCCAGTGGACTATCGTAAGAAAACGAAACTGAGCAAGCACGACGAGAATGCCATCAACGAGGAGGTGAAGGACAAGGCAGAGCGTTATCTGGAAATAGAAGATACGCTGGGCGTAAGCATGAGGTTCGACTATGACCTGAGTGACATCGAGGTGTCTACTCGAAACGACGTGAAGCGCGTGGTGGCTCGCATCCGTCAGGACTGGCAGCTTGGGCTTGGCCCCTTGAGTAACATTATCGACATGCTGGAGGCTCATGGTCTGCGCGTAATAGAGATAGAGGCTCCCGATGAGTTTGACGGTATGTGCATCTTCGTGAATGACAAGCCCGTGATAGTGGTCAACAAGCATTACACAGTGGAGCGCAAGCGTTATACGGGACTGCATGAGTTTGGTCACTCTGTTATGCGTATGAGTGACAGTCTTTCTCAGAAAGAAAGGGAGGGGCTATGCAATTATTTCGCAGGTGAGATGCTTCTTTCATCAGAAGTGCTTCGTCGGGTGTTCGGTACACGTATCAATAAGGTGTTCTTGAATGAGGTGGACCGTCTGCAGACTCAGTTCGGCATCAGTATCGACGCCATCTTCCACCGATTGAAGGATGAACGCATTTTGAATGATGCCCTCTACACCCAGTTCTGTATTAAACAGAATTTGAACCCAAAACTGAAGGCTTGGGCAAAGACCTCTACCTATCTGGGTGAAGAAACGTCTTACAGATTCCCGCGCATGGTGTATCGTGCCCTTGCCGAAGGGCTTATCAGTGAGGAGAAGGCAAACGAAATTCTTGGTACTAACGAAATATCTTATATCAGCAACAAATAGATATGGAGGTTTTTAACATTATGGTTGCCGAAAGGGCGACAATCGAACATTTCAGTCTCGACAGGATAATGAATGCCATCGTTAAGGCAACCGAGACGGTGAAGTTATTTGAAGGTGTTGGTAATGTGGAAAAGGTGCTTGGCAAACTGACTATGACCCAATACACATACAAGGGTTTAGGAGGCATGTTGCAAGCACAAGTAGATGACGGACGGAAACACGGAATGTTCGACGTGATGGATTTGGAGGATGAAGTGTGGGATGATTTCCTGATTTTTAACCAAAGTGTCAGCCGTTCTATATCGTGGGAACAGAAAGTGGCGGTATATTGGTCGCAGAAGATTCCCGACTGCTGGCTGGTGAGCGAGTCAGAACAAGTGGTGGACATTGCCCAAGGGCTGGGTGTCCCCATTATGACCATTGAAGAGATGCAAGAGACTTTTTTTGACGATGAGGTATTCGAAGCTGCTGAAGCCTGCCCGGCACCTCTCTCTGCGGTGTGCCCGTTCGACCCTCGTGTGGATGCTGAAAAAGTTGAGGCTGCTTTTAGTGACGGATTGAAGGGTGAACTATCAGTTCTTAAACAGAAATCATATTGGATTGTTGTCTGTGTACTCTTTGAATGGGCTGGTTGGATTAAGAATCGCAAACGTGCCGACTTCTGCCGTTGGGTTAACGACCATTTCCACTTCGACAAGCCTATTAATGCTGAGATTGACCTTAAATCAGCTATTAAGAATATAAATGTAAACGAGCATAATTTTGACCGTTGGCCAAACAATCCCTATCGTGACTTGGCCTATCAGTTGAAGTCTATGTTCTTTGGTGAACGTCAGGGGCAGCCAGGCGGATTTTACGTTTATGCGCGTGAACAATTATATTTGAAGCCAGGTAAGATGTGGAGACGCAAAGATTTGTAGGCTCATTATACTTTCTAATATACTTTTACTATATTTAACTATACCCGATATACCTTAGCGTGTATCGGGTTTTCTTTTTCTCTTTAGGCTATGGGAAACACGCTACTTTTGCATTGTCAAACAAAAATATATATGACAATGGAAACAAATATCTTAAAGGTGGTGCGCCAGGGCGAGGCCTTTAGCGTACAGAGTCAGAAACAGGAGTCGGGACAGATTCAGAAGTGCAACATTGTGTTGCGCGAGCTGGGAGGCTCGAAGTTTGAAAACGAATATGTGTGCTCCATGCTGGGTTCGCTGGCAGGGTGCAGGTTCAACGAGGGCGATGTGGTGGCAGCCACGCTCCGTTTCTCTACCCACGAATATCAGGGACAGGTGTTTCAGGAAATCCTTGCAACTGATATTGTGAAAATCAGCAAATAACATTTTTAACCTGAGTTGAAGCGTAGGAGGATGTTCCCGGGTAAATGCGCAAAGAATCTGACACTTCTTCTCGCAAACAATTCAGAAAATGAGTAAAAAGATCAATATGATACAGGTGAGCGGCCAGGCCGTTTTCACCAGTGACGAGAACAAGAATGAGTTTGTCCAATTCCTTCCCGATGATCCCGTGGAGCAGTTTGTAAAGGGTTGGAGACACGAAGGAGTGGCGCAGCGGTTGAGGAACGGGACGTTCGACTTTGTTGCCCGGCCTCGCATACGCTCAGCGGCAACGCTCATCAAGAAGGTGGCGCATGGGCGGCTTTCTGCCACGAAGGACGGAGCCATTCAGCTGACGCTGAAGATTTTCAAGTCGGAGGGCGTTCCGATGGCTGACACGTTCATACGTGAGGCTGAGGAGGCTGTAAGTAATGTCAAACTATAAACACACGAAGCGAGATGATTTCATATTGCAAGAACGGGCGGTCGGCACAGGTGCTGACCTGCCCATTGGAAAAGTTCAACGAGATTGTTGACTCTCCCCGCGTGGCTCAGACCTGCCGTCTGCTTGCCAGCGTTGACCACGACAGCGACGAGGCAAAGCGACTGAAACAGCAGTTGCCGCTGCTGATGTTCATGGCAAACTATTCGGACGGTCACCGCCACGCCGAGAGTGCCGTGCCTACGGGAATGGCTTACCTTGACCTTGACGACCTGAAGGGCGAGAATCCGCGTGAGGCTTGGCAGCGCATCGTGCAGACACTCATCATGAAGGAGTTGGAGAATCTGGTGGTGCTCTCGCATGTCAGCTGTTCGGGTAAAGGTTTGCGCATCGTCTATATTATTCCCCGACAGTTTGCCCATCTGTCACCAACGGAACAGATTGACCAGTCGAAGCAGTGGCTGGCTGGGCAGTTGGGAGTGGAGGATGACTCGAAGACGAAGGACTTGGCAAGAGGTTCATTTGCCGTACCAAGAGACTATATTCTCTATGGACCAGACAAGCGGATGTGGAGCCTCACCCCTAACCCCTCTCCGATAGGCGAGGGGAATGGTAACTCTCAAGGGCAGAATAAGGGGCAGGACAATAAGCAGGAAGACATTTCACTCCCCTCTCCCGTCGGAGAGGGGGCGGGGGTGAGGCTGTTTAAGGGTATTCCTTATTCCTCTATTATTGCCGAATGGCTTCACCGCACAGGCGGCGAGCCTCAGACGGGTGAACGCAACGACCGGCTGCACCGGCTGGCAGCACACCTGCGCTACATCACCGATAACAACGAGGAACAACTATTGGCAATCATGCCCCGTTACGGATTGTCGGAAGAGGAAATGCGTGGTCTTATTCACTCGGCTTGCTCGGCGAAGTTCTATTCTATGCCTAAGATGATGCAGGAGATAGTCAGCGACCTCTCGCTGCAAGAGGGCACAGAACAATTGCGGAATCAGGGACTTGGCAACATGCCGCCAACGATGCCCGCGAAGATTCCAGCACTTATCAAGTTGTTGCTCAGCCGTACGCCTGATATTTACAAACCTGCTGTCAGTCACGCCGTGTTTCCTGCCTTGGGTGCACACTTGCACAAGACACGCTTCCGATACATAGACAACGTGGAGCACGAGGCTACGCTGATGAACGTGCTGATGGCTGGGACGGGAGCAGGAAAGGATTGTATCTCGGAACCCATAAACCACATCATGGCCGACATCCGTCGTCGTGATGCAGAGAATCTTGCCCGTGAGAAGGCTTGGAAAGACGAGGTGAACCGCAAGGGAGCCAACAAAGACAAACGCCAACGTCCTGAAGGGTTGGTGATTCAGGAGGTGGACCCCGACATGACGAATCCCGCCTTCGTGATGCGCATGGCTGAGGCCGACGAACATTTCCTCTATACGAAGATGAACGAGATAGACCAGTTTGACGCATTGCGCGGCAACGGGCGTGGTGGTCAGCAGTTCCAGATTATGTGTCTGGCTTTCGACCCTGGCAACCGCTACGGACAGACACGTGTGGGTACGCAGAGTGTGACCGAGAAAGTGACGATTCGCTTTAACTGGAATGCCACTACGACCATTCAGAAGGGGCAGCGTTATTTCGAGCGTGTGCTCACCGACGGTCCTATCTCACGTATTAACTTCTGTACCATTCCCGAACGCGAGATTGGTGCCGAAATGCCCATCTACGGTACTTATGATGCTGAGTTCGATGAACAGCTTCGCCCATATATCGAGCGGCTCTGTGGGGCTCGTGGCACCATTGACTGCCCACAGGCATTCAAGCTGGTCGGGAAACTGAAGGATGAGTGTGCCGAGTTTGCAAGGTTGTCGCAGAGCCGCACGTATGAGAACCTTTCGTTCCGTGCCTTGGTCATTGCCTACCTGAAGGCTTGCGTGCTCTATGTGGCTCACGATTACAAATGGGACAAGACGATGGAAGACTTCATCCGCTGGTCTTTGCAATACGACCTTTGGTGTAAGATGCGCTTCTTCGGTGAAGCCATCGAACAGTCTAACAACAGTTCGCAATCGTCAGCTCGTCGTGGTCCTCGCAACCTGCTGGAACTGTTGCCCAACGAGTTTACTATGGAAGATGCCGTGCGCATTCGCCGCGAACAAGGCCTTCAGCGTCAGGGCGCTCAAGACATGATCCGAATGTGGCGCAACCGTGGCTACATTGAAGAGCGAACGAACGAACAGTTGAACAGTTTCGTTTTTGTAAAACTTAAGTTTAGGAATGAATAGACTGTAGATTATGGAACTGGTATTAAAAAGAATCGCAAAGAAAGATGACTATACTATCGGTCGGCTTTATGTCAGGAAGACCGTGTTGGACGAGTATTCAGCCGGTGAGGAACTGGAATATGTGTGCGACACGCTGGAACCGAAATGGCGGGACTATGCCAAGGGTGCACGGAAGATAAAGGGGAAGAGTGCCATTCCCGAAGGGCGTTACCCCTGTGGTGATTACCTACTCAAGTACGTTCAAGAAATGGTTGCCGTTGTTGGTGAATGTCCCTCGTTTCTCAGGCATTCGCATCCATGCCGGAAACACGGCAAAGGACACGCAGGGCTGCATCCTCGTGGGCTTGAATCTGAAGAAGGGCATGGTGCTCAACTCGCGCAAGTACGTTGAAATCATCAAATCTAAGATTGTGGAAGCCAAGGACAAAGGCGAAGCGGTGTGGATAGAGATTAGATGAATAATGATTAAATGATAGTAGTCAGCCACGACGGAGACAATTATCAGCGTTTCTATGTGGCTGGCTGCTATCGTTGTTAACAACTACAAGTTCAGCTTCAAGCACCGCATGGTGAACGGCCTCTCAGAGTATTTGCTGGTGGAGAAATAACAATGAAGAAGTCAGGTAGTTCTACAACACCTTTCTATCCCATAGCCTTGGAAGGAATTGTGCTACTGGCCATATCTCAATACCATTCAGCATTCTGGGTCTTTCCTCCAT
>Ga0247611_10008184_pt1 | contig 12948 bp, 11 predicted proteins | sample 177DNAGHGhighgp2_FD_192422 | JGI IMG/M metagenome (GOLD analysis project Ga0247611, IMG submission 192422) | Sheep rumen microbial communities from Palmerston North, Manawatu-Wanganui, New Zealand - 1770 DNA GHGhigh gp2 | ecosystem: Host-associated > Mammals > Digestive system > Stomach > Rumen... | reverse complement strand
TCACATTGAAATATATTGGCTGTGACCTCTTTGCGAACGACGACAACGTCATCCTCAATCTGTTCATGACCTGTGAGAAACTCCTTTCCAAATATCAGAGCATCATTCTTACAGCACGGGCATGTAACCTTGTGATATCCACGGTAAATCTTTTCTGATATACTTTTTTTTGAGGCATCAATCAATGCAGAAATCTCTTCCGGTTTAGCTATGAGATCTTCCTCAAATGCTTTCTTGCATGCATTTATTTTTTCCAGAACAGTTTTCTTTATCTTATCTGTATCTTGTTGTATTATTTCAAATGCTTCTTTTGCTGCCTCGGACCCAAATAATGACTCGAGTGTTTCATTAACTGTTTTACCCAACACTTGACAGGCTTGATAAAAACCGGAAATCCATTTATCCATATTATATTCAGCGAAACCACCTCCGCCTGAATGTAACTCTTCATTCCGCCTCTCAGCCATTATGGACGCAATATGCTGCATGTCCTTGTTGAAATCCGGTATTATCTCCCCACAAAGAGAAATCACGCTATTTGTCGTAATGGATCTTTGCTTTCCTCCAACATCCTTTAAACTGAGGGCATAGAGCATGCTCTCTGTGGACCTAGGCTCTGCAAGCAGAACCGGACTGAAACTCGCTAATGCAGCTCTTGCAAGCAGTTCTAATCCAAAAGCACAGTATGTTCCGAAATAAATAGAGTCACGATCTTCTTTTTGAGCTTTTTGAAAATATAGCTTCGCCTTGGAGAGTAAGGCATCCTTAGTCCAATTCATTGATGTAAATACGTCTTAATAATCTAGTCCTATCGATCTCGGCATTCTCGCGGGAGTGAATCATCCTCCAGTTATCAATAATAATTGCATTATGACCTGTCCAAACAAATCGTTGAAAATGATCTTTAAGAATACTATTGACAAGGTCATTTAAGATGATTGCTTCATTGTTAGCTGGGCGGAAAATATGATAATCTAACCGAATCCCTTTTTTGCCATGAGAACAGAATACAGGTGATAGGTATCTCCTTTGTCCAGGGATGTCTAACAAGAACACAGCTCGGGATAACAGATAATCGAAATCTGGGATCATATCCCTTATGAGATGCAAATCCTGGAATAGTGTAGCACAGGGACTTTTATCTTCTGAAGCAAGAAGTAAAAACCTGGCAGGAATGTCCCAATAGGACGTATCTGTATGCCAGGGGAAGGACCCATAACCGACAGAATAACTGAAACTGCCGATGGGACCCTGCCCTTTCTCACGAGCTGGCAAAAGCTGGACTAATTCATTCCTTGCTCCAGGGATAACCTTACCAAATCTCGACGCTAATTTCAGCAAGCTTTCGTCTCTAAAATCTTGAACAGGTATGTCAAGGATCCCTTTATCTAGTAAAGATTCTAAAAGATTCATTGCTAAAACACTTGACTAAGATTGTCAAGCATCCTTTCTTCAGTTGCTTTACTCTCTTTATTTAGGCTATTAAAGAAATCGGAAACAGCGTTGGTGTCAGGTTTGTCTGTCATGATTATCTTGAATATGTTATCATTTTGAAGATGTTCGGTTTGGTGTTGATTCATTTTTCTAAGTTGTTCAAGAATCTGAAATCTTGACTGATGATCTTTTGTAAAGATCGTTATTCTTTTCCCATCTTTTCTATCTTTACACCGGCTCTGCTCACTAAAAAAGTCGCTAAAATATGGATAATCTGTTTCGCCAAGAGAATGCCCGAAAAAAATCACTTCATCACACTCTTTTAAAGAATAACGTATTGGATGAGAAGTATAATACTCACTGAACACTTTCCTTAAATATGAATACCCATCACGCAACTCTGAACGATCATCAACACCAAGAATGATGGAATTGTTGGCGACACAGCCATGGACAGACTCGTACACTAACGGCTTTTGGATATCTGCTTTTCGCGCGATAAGATTTAGGTCAGTATAGTTGAAGGAGTATATAGTAGAAAAATAACCATTTGTAATGACAGCATTAAGAACATTGATAGCAAATGAGTCCTTTCTTATAGCCTTTTTCTCTTCTTCCCTAATATACTGTGTTAATCCGGCTATTAGATTGTTAAAAAACAATTCATCCTTAGGGTTTGCTACGCCATCAATATACTCATCGGAAGCGTAGTACTTCAGCATGCTTTCGAGGTCGTACCAAAGGTCGATATTGATGCATTTTTGTAGAAACTCAGCCATTGGACAGTCTGGAGATTTTTTTCTTAATGGCCAATATTCACTCTGGATAAAATCCTTATACCTCGTTTTCCATCCAAGATCAAGATCAAAGCCATTCCCGAGGATTAAAACTTTGTTGTACATGCTGAATATGATGAATTAGTTCCTTGTTTTAATCAACTCAAACACCTTGACGAAATATTTCAGGAAGAGCATCGCCATATTGGTGTAGATCCCGTTCTCGCGACAGCCACGAACGATTTCGCGGTTGAGGATGATGTTGGACTTGATTCCGTTTGTACTCCGGCCGCCGGTCCGCATCATCATGAAATCCACGGGGATATACTTGGCGGGTAGATGATGGGTGTATAAGAAACGAATCAACAACTCATAATCCGCCGCGATATGATAGTCAGTCTTATAGAAACCGTACTTGTCGAAATTGGACCTGTATGTAAAGAATGTCGGATGCGCCGGCATCCACCCCCAACGGAACTTGGAAGGCTTGAAATGAGCGCTGCTATAGTACCGGACAGTCTTGTCGATATTGTCCGGATTCACAAAGCGGACATCTCCATAGATCGCCTGGATCTCAGGATCCTGGGAGAATGAATCATTGATTATCCTGAAGATATCCGGTCGATGGTAAAAGTCATCCGAGTTGATGATCCCGACCACATCGCCGGTGGCCATCCGGATGCCCTTGTTGATGCCATCATACATGCCTTTGTCCGGCTCAGAGATCCAACGAATCTTCCCGTCAAATTCTGGTTCGTATCGCTTGATGATATCAACGGTAGAATCCTTGGATCCACCATCGATCACTATGTACTCGTAATCGTTGAAATCTTGGAGGAGAACACTTTCGATTGTATCTGCTAGCGTCTTCTCGCTGTTATATGTGACAGTGATAATGGATAATTTCATTAAACCGAAATATTGTATTTGGTTCTCAGATAATCTTTCATCTTGTTGACATCAGACCCGCAGGCCTTCTTTATCTCCCAGACTTTTGCATCAACGAGTGTGCGGTACCACCACCCCTGGAAGAAATGCCACATGAATCCTTCCTTTCCTTCGAGAAATCCAAGCTTGAAAAAATATCGATAGCAGAAGTATAGAAAGGCTCTCCAGAAAAGTGGCTGCTTCGCATACTTGTGTTTCTTTCGCCTTTTTGCCAGCGCCTCTTCCGATATATGGATTTGTTCATCTGCTTCGGCAGCTCCAGTCAGACCATATTCAATATCCAGTAAGTCAACGGCTTCGCGGATGGCATATCCAATGTGTTTTTGAGTCCACCAGCTTATGTCGTTTAAATTGTCATCTGCGAACTCTCCATTAAACTCAATTGTTTTTCCTTCCAGGAGTTCAATGTGTTCATCCATCATCCTCACTTCACTTTTGGCCTTACCATACTGGAAGATTCGGAGCATTTTAATGTGACCGGTACCTCCTCGGCGAATTGTCCGACCGAGAAAAACTCTTCTAAGAGGAATGATGATACCAGTATATTCATCAGGTAGTGAATGCAGCTTAGTCTCAAGTTCTTTCTTTAGCTCATCTGTTAGGTATTCATCAGCATCTAACCGAAGGACCCATTTGGTTCTGATGGGAGCATTCTCTAACGCCCAATTGACCTGAATGGCATGATTTACCCACTTGTTTTCCATGACGGTAACATTAGGGTATTGCGATGCAATCTCAACAGTTTTATCTTGGCTATAACAATCTATAACAAAAACGTCTTTAGCAAATCCTGCGAGGTTATCCAAACATCGCCGGATATGAATCTCTTCATTAAAGACTAAAACAATGACAGATATATCAATCATCCTTATTCGGATTTAATCACTCGCTTTTTTATCTCTTTGGCGGGATTCCCCCCGACTACCGTCCATGGGGCAACATCTTTAACAACAACAGCCCGAGCTCCTACTACAGCACCTTCACCAATAGTTACTCCCATGCCGACATAAGATTCCGCACAAATCCATGAGAAAGAATTGATTATTATTGGTTTAGTTATCAAAGGCTTTGTTATAAAATCTATATTATGGCTAGCAGTACATATAAATGCCCCTTGCGAAATTGTGACCTTATCACCAATACTAATCTTATCAACAGAATAAAGTGACGCTTTGGGACCGATAGACACATATGCACCAAGCTCGATATTCCAAGGTGACCAAATAATGGCCTTGTTACTCACTTTGGACCCCTTTCCAATTCTCGCTCCGAAGATTCTTAGAACGAGGTTCCTCCAACGCCAAAAGATTGGCCATCCAAATGGTCTAAACAAGAAAAGACAACAAACATTCCAAAACAGACGCATCATCTTGTTTTGAAAAGACAGATTATCATGATATGCTTCTAACTTATATTCCATTTTACTTTTGTGTAAAGCCCCTTAAATATTTAAGCAGTCCTGATGGCAGAACTTCTCGAACTTGTTGTATAACTCTATTTTTGCATGTTTGTTTCATATACTTTGAAATAAAAGAGACATAATCCATCCGGTACAGATCCGCATAGAAAGTCGTCCTACTAGAGGGTCTATTACATGAACGGAAAGCAGCGGAATTACCATCAAGGGCTTCTTCTATTGAACGATTCTCAATAATTAGATCTTTACTTGCATCAGCCAAAAAATAAGAAGCCTTGGGAGAGTTGGTTACAATGAGAGAAATGCCGTTAGCTATTTCTGCCTTATGAATAAAAGGAATCTTTGTTCCTATTCGCCAAAAGTCAGCCAGTGTAATATCACTACAGCGTGGAATACCTAACATAGGGCAATTATAACAGCTTTCTTGCAGATTGTTGTTCTTATTAAATGCGATAAAATAGGAATCCTGGTTCCCTTTTAATACAGTCTCATTACCGTTTTCATCCTTGATTACTCGTAAGTTGTCGTACCACCCTTTTCTCTTATCTCGAAAGTTTATGTGTTTAATCGTTCCATATTTTTCCCCCAACCAATTAAGATAAAAAGAAAAAGCATCTTTACTTGGAACGCCGTGGCAGATAAAATCAACTAAAAGCAGATTATCATAGTCTTTGTGGAGAAATGCCTTAAGTCCTGCAATCTGACAAGGCGTTCCAACAAACATAACAGTCTTACCGCTAAGCAAATATGCTTTTACTTTCTTAAAAGATTCCCCAATCCGACTTTGAACATATTTACTCAGACGAAGTTTGGAAAGATCTTTATCCTCTGTGATTCCAATGTGCTCAACAATCATTGCGTCCGAAAAAGCCGCGCCAAAAACAACTCCCTTTTTACGAAGCACAGTTTCCGCCAAAGCGGTAAATGCACCACCAGAAGAACTCTGTAATCTAATCGATTCATCCTTATGCCAAGCGGCATAAACTTGAATGTCAGCCCTTTCGTTCGTTATCGGATTAAGTACAGGGCAAACTCTCTCACACAGACCACACATGACGCATTTATCTGGAACTAACGAAGGGCGATAAAACCCCTCTTTGTTTGTCGAAAACTCCAATGCATTATGAAGGCATACATTAGCACATGCCATGCAGCCCGTGCACTGCAAATCATCACACAAGAGAGGATAACCTTTATTATTCATCCAGGGCAGATTTAAGATATTCGACACTTTCTTTACGAGCCATCTCCAATCTAGGTAGGACTTCCGCATAATCAATCTCAAGCGGAATACTATGATATGATGTTTCTTCCGTAATCAATCTATCGGTCAATCCCATCTTTTTAAGAATACTAATTTGCCGACTATTATTCTGTTTGCGGGAGGGCGCTACTACAAAAAAATCTTTCTCGAAATTAATGCTAAAAGCAGTCCCATGAAAAGAGTTCGTGATAATAAACGATGCATGATCAAACAAATAGATAAACTCGGCGGGGCCCGCAGTCTCAACATTAGTCATTTGAGGCTCTTTTACAAAACTAGAAACCTTAGATAGGCAAACAACAGTCGCATTAAGACTATCGGCCACATATTTCGCGATGTCAAAGATCTGAGGGTATGGAGTTATTTCATATACCAATACATACTTTAAGGGAACATTCTCCATCCTTTTTTCTACTTTTCGCCAATCATTCCGGTCCAGTAGTAAAGTAGGATCCAGTACCCACGTCGCATCCAATCCTGATATGTTCTTAACCATTCCGACTGCGTTCTCTTCCCGAACACTTATTGCATCAAGCCCTTGAAGCATCTGCTTAAAATAGCCATAAGTGTTTTGCGGTAGGGAATTAAGACCAAAACTAGATGCATAGGAGACACGTTTTTTTCCGGTAGGAGCAAAATCCAAGAAATATGGATTCAAGGATGTATAATTGTTAGGGTTCCACACTTGATCACTCCCAACCATGAAAACATCGTAATCCATCTGTGTATTATATAGCGCATCTATCGTACTATACTCTCTTGAAAAATGAGTGTTATCCTGATGGAATCTATTAAAACTTGCAAGTCTTTCTTTAACGACCTTGTCATGTCGTATCCAACTCTTAATACGGGTAAAATGTGGATAAAGCCACTCTTTCACGCGATTGGGAAAGGAGATCCGAAAAACAGGTTTCGAACGAGGCGTCCTCATATGGCATGGATGCTTATAGAAAAGATAATCTATTATTTCAGCATCGTATCCAATCTTTCTCAAGAAGTACTGAGTAGCAAATGCCTGTAATTCTGCCCCATAATTATTCACCCGGGCAATTGTAATTATACCAATGCGTCGCTTTCTTGTTTCTTCCATAATCACTGTTTTAACAATCCTGAATTAAAGGCTCACGAACTCAGGTTTACTTCCACCGTCGACACACCAACAATAGAGTTGACGCATCATCCCTGCAACCTTATGCTGCTCATATTTCGTTTCGATAAGGTCGCGTCCATTTCGCCCCTTTTGTAATAGACAATCGTCTTCAAGCGATAGAATTTCGTTAATAACATTTGCTATTGTCTCTGGCTCATTATCTCTCCACCATCCCGCGTTGTGCTCATTTAACTCGCTCCAAGGTGTCCCCAGAGAAGCATACACAGGTGTTCCGCAAATAAGTGCCTCGGGTACAATCATTCCAAAATTTTCTTGAGCAGAAGGCACCATCAAGGCCGAAAGCCTTGATAATCGTTCATATTTATCCTTCCCTTCCACGACCCCCACAAACTCCACACACTCTTGTAACTTCAAACGATAGACCTCATCCGTCAGCCACTTCTCATACCCTTCGTCATACCGCCCCATAATCTGGAGCGAAAGAATGTCATTAATCCTTAACCCCCTATCCCGCAACTTATCAAGCGCATAAAGAATCTGCTCAACCTTTTTGATCGGGTGTAGCCGTCCTAAAAAGCCTATCTGCCGTCTACCTTTTTCATCTCGATAGATTCTATCTTTCAACTCGACCCCGTCGGGTAATACCACTGCGTTTGGGATAACGGCAATCGGACCTTTGTATCCAAACTGACGACAATACACGGCTTCTTGCTGGCAAGTAGCGTGCAAGCATGTCGCCATCATAATATCCTTTTTGAAACCAAGATTAAGAAAAATCTTCTTTTTCCAACTATTCACAGCCAATGCTGTGGGATAAAGCATACCGTGAGGTGTGAGAACATATGGTTTACCTTTCTTGCGCGCCAGGCGGCATGTATCATGGGTGGATCCCATCCACAACGCATTAGCATGATAGAGATCATAGTCGCTCTTCCTAATAGATTGTTGAATATTACGCGACATCGCAAAGGGCGTTTTGTAATCATTAGGCACTTCCTTTAGCCAAGGACGTCCTCGCCCTAATATATCGTTAGACGAAACTGTCAATAAATCTATTTCTGCACCAAGATCATATAAACCTTCCATAAGATCCAGGGTGCATGTGGAAGGCCCACCAGATTTTGCCGAAAGGCCTGGGATTGTCATCAATACTTTCACGACAAAATAGATTATTCCGCTTTAGAGCAAGGTCCGTTTATGATTGAAGTTTCTCTCCCCACCCTTAAATCATCAATCAATTGTAACAAATTCTTGGCGGCATTTTGGGGGCTCCACACATGTAACATATCTTGATAACCATGATCAGCCATTATTCTTCTTTCTTCGGGATTCTTCATCAGGCAAACGACTTTCTCATAGAGCGAATTGACTTGCCCAGATCTGAACAACAGTCCATTTTTCCCATCCCTGATGAGAAAAGGGGCTGAGCCGATAGCATCAGAAGCAACCACCGCACAGCGGTTGCTCATGGCTTCATTGAGAACCGCCCCCCACCCTTCATTTCTATCGGATGTAAAAAGAAAGATAGCATGACTGCGCATCTCCTGAAGGATATCTTCATTCGGCGCACTTCCTTTGAATGAGACGACATCACAGACGTCCAACTGGCGACATAAGATCATTGTGGCTTCTTCCTCTGGTCCGGAGCCAAACATGTCTATTTTCACCGGATATCCTTCTCTTTTCAGTTTTGCGGCCAATTGAATAACCAGCTCCGGATGTTTCCACTTTAAAAACCTTGAACACCACATAATAGTGACTGATTTCTGCATAGATGAGACTTGTAGGGTAGGGCTCTCATACTCTTCCACCTTTGTAAAATAGCCCCACTTATAGCACATACCTCTGTACATCCCTAATCTAGCATGATCCCCAGCCGCAAATGCGCTGCTACATAATCTATAGAGTGGTCGATTCTTCCACTTGCGAAGATGATAGTTAAGAAAGACCCTCATCAATCTTGGTGACAGAATACCATACAAACCGCGCTTCAACCAACGCTCACTAACCTCAAACGACAAGCGGTTTTCCTTCAGGCGTTCAATTTGAAATCTAAGCGAAGGGAAACCGCAAAACAGCGCCACATCCGAATCGCGAGCCAGTTCCATAGCTTTTTGTTCGTTCTCGCTACTTTCCCATGCTTTTAACAAATAAGGACGGTTTGAGAATACTTCAGAACTACCTTTCTTCCCTTCTTTTCTGTTAGACATGTCAACCAACTCGACAAACACCAAATCATTTCCTATCACATTATACAATTCGTCCACCACTGGGGCTTCATGATGGTTCAGGGCCAGATAAAAAAAGGTTATTGTCATATTTAAGTCAGGAATACTTAATCTCTATAATACTGTCCTCATCTATATTGTTCACATCCTTGAGTAGATAGTGGATTACCTCGGGGCTTTCACCGATAATATCAAAAGGCAAGTCTTCAAATACCTTCACTAGAGGGCTATTCTTTTGTGTTATTATCAACTGCGCCTCTATGGATTTTACCGCTTTCTCTATCAAAAGCGGCTTGAGTGAACGAACAATCGCATTTTCTACCTTTTTTTGCGCAATACGACAAGAGATAACCAAATCTTTTATATGCGCATTCTCCCCATTAAGGAGCAGAGACATAAATGACACAACGCCATAATCCCCAAACTTATCAGCGACCCTGAACGCAAGGCAGATAGTATTGGGGCCGTTAAGTAAATCGTTATACTCTTTTGCTGTATACCGATTTGTAGAAAGATTCAATTGATTACTTCTCGACAACAATTCATAACAACGTTCTCGGTTCTCATCGTTAACTCTTTCTACCGTAAGTACCATTTCGAGGCTACGGAGGAAGTCATCGTAGTTGTCGTTGAAGGATGCCTTCAAAGAGTTGCGCTTGGCGTCTTCCATATAGAGTATCCTGCGCTTTTTGCTAGTCTCGGTGATAGGCACATCAAAATCGTCCTTACCAAGAAGGTCGCTTATTTCGGTATCGGCATATATTCTAACCATAGGCAGAGCCTGCCTTACCTCCTCTCTTTCACGCACATTGTCATCAACAAATGCAAAGGAATTGATCCCCAAATTCAGCTGTTCTGCAATTGCCTTCAGGTTTTCGCTCTTTTGCCCCCAATTGATTGCAGGATATAGAAAAAAGTCACGTAATCCAAACTCTTCAATTTTAGCCAACGCTTCAGTTTCGTCGTTCTTGCTGCAGATTGTATTGAGTATTCCTCGTCTGTCCAATTCCTTGATAACGGTCAAAACTGTCTGATTCAGCTCCACATTGCTATCATTAATGAGTGTCCCTTTCCACAATGTATTATCAAGATCCCAAGCAACAACCTTTACTTTAGGTGCAAATCCTACCTCATACTTTCTAGTAGCAGAGTTATCTTTTATGAAATCAATCCACCGGAAATAAATCGTAGTATTTGTTTCTTCCATTGGAGTGACGAAAACACGAGCGCCGATAGGCAAGTCACCTAAAGGAATTTTAATAATATTCTCACCCAACTTCAAATCATGGATTCGAGTATAGAAAATCCTGTCCTCGTTATCCATCTGCACTAGTAAAGCGACCTCCTTCTTATCCTTAAGGTAACAATCGATATAAAAAGTATCGGCAGAAGATTTTGCCATCCGTTTTGCCATTGCATACAAGTTCCTTCTAGAGCCATCGAGCAATTTATACCCGAACTTTCCAAAGGCCACCTTTGAAGCGTACCTGTTGTAACAATCAAGTCTTTTATTCTCTTCCAGTGAAACCTCATGTCCAGAATAGATCGTTTCAAGTTTGGCCCACTTGCGGAACTCACACTTGATGCCATAACCCAACGGTCCGTCAATTCCTTCCACTATCTGGATGCCATGTTGCATTCTTACACAGCGACCATCCACACGCTTCTGATACATCTTGCAATTATTGTAGCAATATGGAGGGCTACACTCAACACAATGCTCTTCCCAACTGCAGAGGACTAATCTATTCACACAAATCTGTGAATCATTAGAAAACAGAGAATTGCCCTTCTCCGAGGCCTTTTTCCCTAATGTAATGTCAAACATCGACTACTTTTTATACTGAATGTTTACATATCTGTTCACCATACTCTGGTAACCTCCTCTCAACACGAGTTTCACCTCACTAGGCGAAGAAAACTGTACGAGATTTCTTGCGATCATACCACCTATGGTTTGCTCGCAATAGTTACCAGGGATACTACTATACACCTTCTTATAACCATATGACTTCAACTGTTCAAGCAGATGGTCGTTGAAATAGCCAAGAGGGAGGCATATCTCTGTAACTTTTTTATTGAGCATTTCAGATAGGAACTCCTTCGATTCGCCCAATTCCAGCTTCAGTTCTTCATCATTCCAGATGGTAAGATCCCTGTGGCTCCACGAGTGGCACTCAAAGATGAAACCATGGTGCTGCAAGTCAAGAATTTCCTCCTTAGTCAAGAAGCCATCTTTACCGATTAAATCTACAGCAAGAAAGATGGTTGGGTAAATATGATTATCGTAGAAAAATTGACGACATTCGTATATCCCACGAAAACCATCATCGAACATGATACAAATCTGCCCTTCAGGTTGTGTAATTCGAGGAACGATAGCATATCCCTCTTTGCTGATAACCTCAAGGTGCTTCTTAAACACGTCCAGATATGTACCCATAAACACATCAGCATCTGACGCCTTGTAATTGATGGTCATATAGACATCGTGATAAAAAAGAATCTTACTTTTGGTATTACAGTTTATCACTGAACTAAAGTAGAGAATGTTTTTTTTAAAAGCTTGCCTTATATTCATAACAACTATTCATATCAACGTTATTTCGCACTCATGCCCCTTATACACATGCGGATTATAATCATCAAGACAATTCTTTCATAAATGAAATCAAAAAGTGGCTTAGTTTAATCACGACAATAACGTTCTCCCCTAATCATAAAGTATCCTACAACTCAATTAAGAGCGCCTCTATTAACACATTCCTAATGAACAAATCAAACCTTAAGAAAACCTCCTATCCGTTGCGACCCCTACAGAAAGCCAAAGCATAAATGCCATATAACTGCCCCCCGCAAAGATATATCCTTCGGCAAACATATGGACAAAAAACAGAGCCAATATGCCACATAATACCGCCCCATGACCCCCCTTTTGCCGATAGGCAACCTTAAAAGAACGGAAAAGGATAGGAATAACAAGTATCGCTCCTATTAGGCCCAGCATGGAGAGAATAATCAACCATGAAGTGCCCGATTCCAAGCGTCCAGACTCCAAATCCACTGACGATGACGATGCTATAGTACTCGAGCAAAATCCCACGCCAAAAACAGGACTTGATTTAAATTCCTCTATTCTATTATCCCACAGTTCCTCCCGGGAATCAAAACTAAATTCCGATGTCGAGCCATTCTTATCAATAACTCCCGAGAGAGAGCTGTTCCATAACGAAAAAGTGGATGCTGCAATAATTATCGCGACAATGATAACGCGTAAGAAATTGCTTGTGGACCCGGACTGACAAAATATCGTAATTATTACCCCCGCAAGTGCAGCCATAAGTGCGGATCGCGATGCTGAAAACAGGACCGACATCAGGGCTAGCACTACCCATATCCAATCTATAAAACGTCTCTTGGACATAGCTATACCGGCGAGGTAACAAGCGGCAATCCCAGCGATAGGCCCTAACAACATTGAGTGCTTTGTCAAGCCGCCAAACAATCCCGCCTGAAGATAAATGTCAACATTGCTCGCTGTCATGAAATTAATGCCGAGGAACCGAGCGAAGAATGAGCCTACCCCAATAAACACACACACCCACATCATCAATTGAAATAATTGATCTCGTTGCGCACGTAGAATATCTCCTTGAAGGAAAGGTGACACATTCATCAGCAGTACGGCAAAAAGCACATATCGCTGCCAGGGATGGAATACACTACTAGGTCTCGCAAGGATCAATTCTAAAGGAATATATAAAAGCAAC
>Ga0247611_10008183_pt1 | contig 12951 bp, 8 predicted proteins | sample 177DNAGHGhighgp2_FD_192422 | JGI IMG/M metagenome (GOLD analysis project Ga0247611, IMG submission 192422) | Sheep rumen microbial communities from Palmerston North, Manawatu-Wanganui, New Zealand - 1770 DNA GHGhigh gp2 | ecosystem: Host-associated > Mammals > Digestive system > Stomach > Rumen ... | reverse complement strand
GCCAATTACCGCCCTTATCAGGCCCGTCTCGCTGAATGATACCATCTGCCTTCAGTCTTGCAAGATGCTTTTCGATAGCTTTAGGTGTGACCCCTATGATTTCAGCGAGTTTCCGCGCAGAATAGTCGGGATGTTCCTTGAGCATCTGGATAATCCTCTCCCTACTTTTCTGCTTTTTCTCCCCACTTTTTATGGTTTTTCTTACTACTTTCTTGTTGCACATATTCATTCGTAAGACAAATCAGCGATGCTCATGGTTTCACGCATTTATTCGCTAGCAAAGTCTTACAATTTAAGTATAATTTCGCAAGTAAATAGAAGAATTTCGCCCGTTATTCAATTCCTCATACTTGCATTTTTGCCTTGAGCCGCTAGCGGGCTTTGGTGACGGAGGCGGGTGAGATTCCCAGCAGGACGGCCTGCTCGGATACGGAGAATTGCAGGTGTGAGAGAATGTAGGCGCGGATGACCATCAGGAAGGCCCTGACATTCTTGCCGAGGATTTCACTTACCGATGCAATGGTTCTTGAAGATGGAATGCAGGATGACTTCGGGGTCCAGAAGGTCGGTGCCAAGAATTTCATTGATGGAGGCGAGGGCGCGGCGGAGGTCCTCCGCTACCAGGTCCGAAGGGTTGCCGCGGGAGAGGGAAGTGCGGCAATCCTGCAGGGCGGAGGAGGCTTGGCGGAGGGCGTCATAGTGCCGGACATTGGTTACAAATGTAGCATTTTGTCCGGAAATAAGGTCCGTCTCCAGTGAAACCAGGGTGCTTTTCAGCTGATCCAGGCCTTGGCCATTCTTAGCCGACAATTCTAGCACATTAACCTTACAATCAAGCGATAAAACAAACTTGTTAATTATTAAAACATTTTTGTTATGTACCCAATTCTCAACCAAATCGGCCTTATTGAGGAGCAAAATGAGTTTCTGTGAGCTGCCTGTAAGATGCTGGCCCAAAAGGGCGAGTTGCGCAGCCAATTCTTCTGGCTGAGCCGTGCCATCCAGCATGCCCAGAACAATCTCCGCCTCCGCCATTTTCCGGAAGGAACGCTCGATTCCCAGATTCTCCACCGCGTCCTGCGACTCACGGATTCCAGCGGTGTCGATAAAGCGGAAAAGGACGCCCTCCAGATTGATTACCTCCTCTATGGTATCCCGCGTAGTACCCGGAATGTCCGTGACGATGGCCCGTTCTTCACCCACCAGCGCATTGAGCAGGGTGCTCTTGCCGGCGTTGGCCGCACCAACAATGGCAACAGGAACGCCGTTCTTAATCATATTGCCCTGATGGAACGATGCCGCCAGCCGGTCCACATGCGCCCGCGTGGTATCCAGCAGCCCAAGCAGCTTTTCCCGGTCCGCAAACTCCACGTCTTCCTCGGAGAAATCCAGTTCCAGCTCCAGCAGGGAGGCCATTTCCAGCAGCTCGCTGCGCAGGCGCGCCAGTTCCTTTGAAAAGCCACCCTTGAGCTGGTTCATGGCTACGCGGTGCGACGCCGCCGTAGAGGACGATATCACGTCGGCCACGGCCTCTGCCTGTGCCAGGTCCATTTTCCCGTTCAGGAAGGCCCTGCGGGTGAATTCGCCGGGCTCCGCAAAACGCGCTCCTGCCTTCAGGAGCAGGCCGATGAGCTCCTGCACGATATAAGAAGATGCGTGCGTGGAGATTTCCACGGCGTCCTCTCCCGTATAACTGTGCGGTGCACGGAACACCGACACCAGGACCTCGTCCAGCAGCGTTGCGTCAAGAAAAACTTTTCCGAAGTGAATAGTATAAGCACCTGCATCAGAAACGGTTCCTCGTGCCAATTGAACTACTGCATCAACTATCCGGAAGCAATCCGGTCCGCTGAGGCGTACAATGGAAATTGCTCCGGTCCCAGGGGTGGTGGCCGGAGCAACGATGGTGTCCAGATAGAGATTCTTCACTTCGTTCAGAATGACAGAGGTTGTTCAGAATGACATTAATCGTAACGGCCGAACTTGGACATGTTGTCTATCAGGTCCTTGTTGGTCTTGAATTCGTCCATGTGCTGCTGCATCCAGGTCATGGCCTCTACCGGGTTCATGTCCGACAGCAGTTTGCGCAGAATCCAAATACGGTTGTTGGTGTAAGGGTCGTACAGGAGGTCATCCCTACGGGTAGAGGAGAGCACCAGGTTCACAGCAGGGAAGATGCGCTTGTTGGCCAGGTTGCGGTCCAGCTGGAGTTCCATGTTGCCGGTACCCTTGAATTCCTCGAAGATAACGTCGTCCATCTTGGAACCGGTTTCCGTAAGGGCCGTGGCCAGGATGGTGAGCGAACCGCCGTTCTCGATGTTACGGGCAGCGCCGAAGAAGCGCTTGGGCTTTTGCAGGGCATTGGCGTCTACACCGCCGGTGAGCACCTTGCCGGAAGCCGGCTGAACGGTATTGTAGGCGCGGGCCAGGCGGGTGATGGAGTCCAGCAGGATGACGACGTCGTGGCCGCATTCCACCAGGCGACGGGCCTTGTCCAGAATCATGTTGGCCACTTTGACGTGGCGCTCTGCAGGTTCGTCGAAGGTGGATGCAACCACCTCTGCCTTTACGGAACGCTGCATATCCGTCACTTCTTCCGGACGTTCGTCAATCAGGAGAACAATCTCGTATACCTCCGGATGGTTGTCTGCAATGGCATTGGCGATGGCCTTCAGGAGCATGGTTTTACCCGTTTTAGGCTGCGCCACAATGAGGCCGCGCTGTCCCTTGCCGATGGGTGTGAACATATCCACAATGCGGATGCTCTGGTCTTTCTCGTGCCCGTGGCCCAGCAGGTTGAATTTTTCTGTGGGGAACAGGGGAGTGAGGAAGTCGAACGGGACGCGGTCCCGGACAAACTCCGGCGTGCGGCCGTTGATGAATTTGATTTTTACCAGCGGGAAATATTTGTCTCCCTCTCTGGGCGGACGGATTTCACCGGTGACGGTGTCTCCGTTCTTGAGGGCGTTCTGCTTGATTTGCTGCTGGGAAACGTAAATGTCGTCCGGGGAATTGAGGTAATTGTAGTCTGAGCTGCGTAAGAAACCGTACCCGTCCGGCATGATTTCCAGCACGCCGGTGGCCTCTACGGAGCCTTCGAACTCTATACGCTGCGGGCGCTGGTTTTGCTGCTGCTGTTGTTGCGCTTGCGCCTGTGGCTGAGGCTGTGCCTGCGCCTGCTGTTGCTGCTGCCCTTTATTGCGCAGTTTTTTGTCCCTCGGGCGTTTTTCTTCCACTTTGGCGGTTTCTTCGGCCTCTTCTTTCTGGGCGTCGTCTTCCTTAAGGTCATCAAAGAGCGTGTGCATGAACTGCTTGCCATCTACGACGGGCTGCTCTTGTGCCTCTTCCGGCTTTTTCTCCTCTGCAGCGGCTGCTTCCACCTCTACCTTCTCAGCGGCAGGCTTGGCTTTGCGGCCCCGTTTGGAAGCCGGTTTGGCTTCTGCGGGTTTGGCTTCCTCTTTGGCGGCTGCAGCCTTTTGGGCAGGCTTTGTCGCTGCCGGTTTCTCTTCTGCGGGTTTCTCTTCTGCGGGTTTCTCTTCTGCGGGTTTATCTGCAGCGGGTTTATCCGTAGCTGGTTTATCCGCTTTGCGCGGACGGCCGCGTTTTTTCTGTTTGGGTTCTTCGATGGGATTCTGAGAAGCAAGCGTGGCCTGCGCATCCAAAATGGCAAATCCCAGCGTATGCTGGTCCATTTTCTTGAATCCTTTGATGTTTAGAGATTCACCGAGGGCTCTGAGCTGCTCCTCGCTCATCTCATTGAGCTCTTGCAATTTATAGGGCATAAAAATAAGAATATGTTTTCTGTAAAAGAAGGCAATCCGATTGGTTTGCCGCTACAAAGATAGGCAAATAAATCCAGATTGCAAATAAAAAGAGCGCAATTAGCGAAGCAGGTTGTCCATGTAACTGTCGCTCTTCTTGAAGCGTAGTAAATCGGCCAGCGCTGCGGCATTGGCGGCTATACGGAAACTGTACGATTTATACGTTCCCATCGGCACCCAGGAAACGGCGATATTGAAGCAGTGAAGGTCATAGGAGGCGCTGATTTGCGTTGTGGTGAACTTCATGGCCATGATATCAAAGCCCGTGGTGGCCTGGATGCTCAGGCGCGGGGTAAGTTTGACATTACCGCTAAGGTTCAGCGTCTGGGTGAATTTGTTGTTCACTACCAGCTGTTTGGTCGTGCTCTGGTAAGTATAACTCTTGGAATAATTGAACGAGTAGCTCACGTTCACCGACCAGGGCGAGTTGGGGTTCATGTAGTACACGTAACCGCCCGGGATGTATTCGCCGGTAATAGGGTGATAATAAATGCGCTGATACGAATTGGCGTCTGTCTCCGCGCCATTGTTCTTGGAGCCGTCGTTGCCGTTGATGGCCCCCTTTCCGTTGAGGGAGAAAGAGGCCGACAGGGAAGCGTTGGTCAGGCGCAGCGGCACGCCGGTTGCCACCACATTGAGTTTGTTGATTTTTTTACCTTTCTCGTCGATGGCATAGGGGTCGAAATTCAGGTTGCCGCTGATATTCACCTTGTTAAAGAGGTTGGTCGATGCCGAAATACCCACGTTCTGCATGCGCAGGGAGTCTGCCAGGAAGTTGTAGCTGGTATTGATGTTGAGCTGATCCAGCAGCTTCACCTTCTTGGACCCCGTACCGGTAGTATCCTTCAAGTCGCGCACCTTGGCTTCCAGGTTATTGCCGAAGCTCAGGGACATGGTGGCGCTTTTCCCGCGTCCGGGCGGGGACACCGAGTTGTGATGTCCGGTGACGCTGTAAATGTTGTACTGGCTTTCTGCGTGGTAGGTGCCCCGCTTGTCATAATAGGCCTCCAGCGTGCGCCAGCCATTGAAGGACGTACCCTTTTCCGGACTGAAACTCAGCGACATGGACGGGGTAATCACATGGCGGATGGCCTGGATTTTCCGGTGCTTGCCAAAATTGAACATGCCATAGATACGGGTACTGGCCGATACGCTCCCGGAATACGTATGCGTGGCACCGAAGCCGTTGAATGCCGTCCCCGGATCCGAAACCATCTTCTGGGCCATCACCTGGTTGCCCTCCTTGTCCGTGACCAGGATAGGATTTCCTTTCTCGTCCAGTTCTGTCTCCAGGTATTGCCGGCCTTTATTGAACATCCAGTTCATACCATAGCTGATGCTGGGCGTAACATTGATGTACTTGAAGAGCGTAAAGTTGGGCAGGCCGATTTGGAAATTGTGCGACATGCCGTTGTTCAGCCTCTGGAGCGCCTTCACGCCCAAAGAATCTCCAAACTCCTTTTCCCGATACATGACACCGGCCTTGTTGGTCTTGTAGACAAAGTCGCCGTCCACCATCTTATAGTCCTGTAAATCACGCATTTTAAAGCTGATACGGTTTTGCAGGGAGGTGGAATAGCCGAAGGAAATTTTTTCATAGATACGTTCCTTGCCAACACGGTTCTTCCGCTTAAACGGATAGAAACGCGTAACGTTGAACGTAACATTGGGGAGGGTGAACGAATAGCTGGAGTCACGCGAGTTCTGGTTGTGCATGGCGTTTACGCTCAGGCTGAACTTGCCATTCCAGTTATGTGAATAGGAGATGGAGGAACCCACCTGGTTTTGCTGGGCGTCCGTTACCGAACGGGCATTGTAGCGGTTGTTGGAGGGCGATGTAAAGTTCACGGAAGCGCTGAACGTGGAACCCGGATGGGCCTTGGAGTCCTGCGAATGCGACCAGCGGAAACCGAAGTTCTGCGACTGGACGAAGTCCGTGCTGCCCCGCTCGCCGGTTTGGTCGTTGGAGAAGTTGAAGGCCAACGTACCGTTAAACTTGTAGTTCACTTTGTACCTGGAGTTTAACTCCACCGACCAGGAGCCCAGCGTATAGTAGCTGCCCGTGAGGGAAATGTCAAAATAGTCGCCGATGACGAAGTAAATACCCATGTCCCTGGCAAAGAATCCGCGGGCTTGCTCTTCACCAAAGGTGGGCATCAGGAGACCGGTGGCGCGCTGCGGCTTTTTGGGCACAAAACCAAAAGGAAGGCCGATAGGGATGGGGACGCCGGCCACCACCGGCCAGGCCGGACCGAACACCGTCTTCTGCGAAGGCTTGGTAATGACCTTGGCAAGACTGAGTTTCAGGTAATAATGGGGCTCCTCCAGGTCACAAACGGTGTACACGCCGTCGCGCATGTTGATGGACTTGTCCGGTTCCATCTTGATTTTCTTACCCTGCAACAAACCGTCCGCCTCCTTGGTGACCATATTGGTGATACGGGCTTTCTGGGAGTTGAAGTTGTAATACAACTCGTCCATCTTGTAGCTTTGCCCGTTCTCGGTCATTTCCGGAAGGCCTTCCATTTCTCCGGTGGTAAGGTTTTTCCGGCCTCTGGCGTATACCGTATTGGTTTTCATGTTGTATTCCAGGTAATCCGCCGTCAGTTTCATGTTCTGATAAGTGACCGTGGCGCCGCCGTAATAATAGATCATGCGTTTGCCGTCGCTGAAATCCGTGATGATGGAGTCCTTGGCGGTAGAGAAGGCCGGACGCTCCAGCGAACTCTTGCGAAGCAGGTCCACGGAGTCGGCCCGGGCGGCTTTGATGGAATCGGCCCTGTGCAGGGAATCCCGGGAGGCGATAAGACTTGAGTCCGGCACCGCGGCGAAGGAGGAATCGGCCATGGAACGGAGTGAAGAATCGCCCGTGGAACGAAGCGAGGTGTCACGCAGGGGAGTGCGGCCCGCAGCCCGCAAAGCGGTTAAACTGGAATCCGGCAGTTGCCGGAAACGGCGTGCCTGCAAATCCGGCGTACCGACGGTGAAAATAAGCACCGCCAGAACAAGATATTGCAGGAACTTCCTTGTCATTTAACCAATTATTTACTATATTTGTGCAATAAATATAAGGTACAAAAGTACGACTTATTCCACAATTTTCAAAACCCAGATCGCATGATGCCGTTCATACGTCGCTATATAACCGCTTTTTTGGCCGCACTTGTGCTTGCAATCCCCGTGCCTGCCCAAAAGAAAGGAGCCGATATTCGCCTGAAAACCGTTGTGATAGACCCGGGACACGGCGGCAAGGACTCCGGTTGCATAAGCCGGGACGGCAAAACCTACGAGAAAAACATCACGCTGGACATCGGCAAGCGCCTGGCCCAGAAAATTTCGGTCGCCTATCCGGACGTAGAAGTACGCATGACCCGAACGGAAGATGTCTTTGTGGAGTTGGAAAACCGAGCCGTATTTGCCAACAAGGCGGACGCCAACCTGTTCATTTCCATCCACGTTAATTCCGTAGAAAAGGGAACCACCGCCAACGGCTATTCCATCCACTGCCTGGGGCAGTCCCAGCGCAAGGGGAATGACCTTTATTCCAAGAACCTGGACCTGGTCAAACGAGAGAATGCCGTTATCATGCTGGAAGACAATTACGAGGCCAAATACCAGGGCTTCGACCCCAACGACCCGCAGTCGTCCATCATCTTCAGCCTCATGCAAAACGCCCACCTGGGTAACAGCCTCACGTTTGCGGAAGACGTTGCCAACGCCATGGGCAGCAAGCCCATCCGCCATAGCCGCGGGGTCTCGCAGGACCCGTTCTGGGTGCTCTGGCGCACCGCCATGCCTTCGGTGCTGGTAGAAGTAGGCTTCATCACCAACCCGGAAGACCTGGCCACCATGCGCAGCCCGGAAGGCCGCGACGCCATTGCCGCCAATCTCCTGAAGGCCTTCAGTGTATTTAAGGTACGGTACGATGGTTCCTCCCAGGAGGACAGCCAGCCCACCTTGATGCCGGCCCCGGCCCAACCCGAGGAACAAGCAAAGCCCGCAGAACCGGCGCCCAAGGCGGAGCCCGAACAGCCTCAGCAGCCCGCTCCGGAACAAAAAGCGCAGCAGGAGGGTCCTCTGTACGGTGTCCAGGTGCTGGTCACATCCAAAGAGATGGATCCCAAGGATCCGTTCTTCTCGGGATACACGCCCGTCATGGTAAGGGCCGGAAGAATGTACAAGTATATTATAGGTACTTCACATTCGCTCAAAGAAGTGAAAAAGAATTATCCCAAATATCAGCAAAAATTTCCGGATAATTTCATTGTAAGGATAGAGGAAGGAAAGACTACGCCAGTACGCTGATAATCTGCTGTTTCAAGCTACTTCAGACACTGTTTTTACAGTCTCTTTATTTATAATTATTCAAAATAAGAACATTTGTTGCCCTTAATTAGAATGGGGGTTGGCTTACATAACGTGCTTAAATTCAGATTATTGATAAAATTTGAATTTTGGTGCCTCCTGCAAAAAATTTAACGATAAAAAATTTTAAAAGCAAGAGTAAAATTCATTTTTTATCAAATTTTTTTCCTCCATCTTTGCATTAGCATTGACACCAAAACATCGGATTAAGCAAGAACTCCCGGAATGACAGACCAGGAAAGACATATTGCGGTATGGAACAACTGCCTGCAGATTATTGCCAACAACATTGATCCGCAGCAGTACAATACCTGGTTCAAGAGCATCCGCCCGGTTGCCTTGGACGGCATGCGTCTTACGGTGGAGGTCCCCTCGGACTTCTTCCGCGAGTATCTGGAGGAGCGCTACCGGGATTTACTCCGCCTTACCATCCGCCGTGCCATTGGCGCAGACGCCCAGCTTTTCTACCTCGTACGTCCCGTACAGAACAGGGAAGGGATGGTGTTGCCTGCCGGCCAGGGCGCCGCACCCACCAACAATCCGGTGTCCATCTCCACCTACCAGCCGTCGGGCACGCCCAGTCCCTTTGTGTTCCCGGGCACGCAGCGCCTCAGGATTAACCCGCGCCTGAACCCCGTGTACAGCTTTGGCAACCTGGTGGAAGGGGAGTGCAACAAACTGGGCGTAAGCGCCGGAGAAAGCATCTCCATGGCGCCCGGTAAAACCCCGTTCAACCCGCTGTTCCTCTTTGGCGGTCCCGGTCTTGGGAAAACCCATATCGCCCAGGCCATCGGTATTGCCATCAAAGAGCGCTTCCAGGACCTTCAAGTCCTCTATGTGAGCGGCAATGAATTCAAAACGCAGTACATGGATGCTGTCAAAGGCAACCGCATTGTAGATTTCATTGCCTTCTACCAGCGCATAGACGTCCTCATTGTGGACGATATCCAGGACCTGGTGGGCCAGGGTTCCCAGAACACCTTCTTCAACGTGTTCAATCACCTGCACCAGAACGGCAAGCAGCTCATTTTCACCAGTGACCGCGCTCCGGTGGAGCTGCAGAACTTTGAGGAACGCCTCCTGTCCCGCTTCAAGTGGGGCCTGTCGGCAGAACTCACCCGTCCGGACTATAACACCCGCCTGGAAATGTTGCGCTCGCGCGCGCTCCGGGAGGGGGTATCCCTGAGCGAGGACGTCCTCACGTTCCTGGCCTCCCGCATCAAAACCAACTTCCGCGAACTGGAAGGCACCCTCACCTCTCTGGTGGCATATGCCACGCTGGGGCACCGGGAAATCGATGTAGAACTGGCCCAGAGCGTCTGTGGCAACATTGTCGGTGAACAAAGCACGGAAGTCACCATTGACACCGTAGTAAAAACCGTGTGCGAGTACTTCAACATCACCCGGGACATGCTGCTTTCCAAAACGCGCAAGCGCCAGATTGTCCAGGCACGGCAAATTGCCATGTACCAGTGCCGTAACCTTATCCAGAACTGCTCGCTCAGTACAATTGGCGCAGAACTGGGCGGCAAGGACCACGCAACGGTGCTTCACGCCTGCAGTACGGTACAGGACCTCATGTCCACGGACAAACTCTTCCGGCAGTGGGTAGAGGACATCGAGAACATGATTGTCGTTCCTGTAGAACAGTAAAAAAAAGTCTGGCTCATCGGCCAGACTTTTCTATTTCAAGTTCAAGGGATTTCGTTTCAAATAAGTGATTACTTGCGCAATCTCTTTGTAAAACGGGGTATCTTCCCGGATTACCGGCTGTATCTTCCGAATTTCATCGTAGGCGCGGCGGGAGGCATCGCACAATTTGTCCTGAATACCCAGACAATCCGTGGCCTGTGCCAGGGCAATATAGTGGATGGCCATCACCTGATAGGCATTTTCCACCACCTGACGGCAGAGGAGGGCGCTATTGGTGCCCATGGACACAATGTCCTGGTTGTCGTTGTTGTTGGGAATGCTGTGCACGTAGTTGGGCATGGCCAGCGTCTGGCACTCCGCCGTAGTGGATGTAGCCGTGAACTGACAAGCCTGCATGCCGTAGTTGAGCCCCAGCGTTCCCAGGTTGAGAAAAGGCGGCAGAATGCCGTTAATCCGGTCATGGAACAGATAGTTTAACTGCCTCTCTGTTAACATGGTAAGGCGCACAAGTGCAATCTTTACTTTATCTTCTTCCAGCGAGATGTAATCCCCATGGAAATTGCCGCCGTGGTACACATATTCGGTATCCGGATCCACAATGGGATTGTCGCAGGCAGCGTTCATCTCGTCCTCCAGCACCCGGCGGGTTTGGGCAAAGGTGTCGTAAATGGGGCCCAGGATTTGCGGCGTGCAGCGCAGGGAATAATAGGCCTGCACTTTTTTCTCAAAGTAGGTCTCCTTGTTCTCGCCGCTAAAGAGTTCAATCTCGCGTTTGGAGAAACACCGGGACGATGCTGAGAGCTCCCGCATGCGGCGGGCAATCTGTTGCTGTCCCTCGTGGCGACGGCAGCCGTTCAGCGGCTCCGCCATAAAATCGTCATAAGAGCCGGCAATCTCGTTCATCCAAACGGCCGCCAGGGTGGCCCAATCCAGCAAACGATCGCTCTGGAACTGGTTCACCAGCGAGATGCCCGTCATCACGGAGGTGCCGTTGGTGGCGGAGAGGCCTTCGCGAATGTGGATTTCCATGGGCTTGAGGCCGCATTCCCGGAGCACGTCGCCAGCCGGGCGCCATTCACCCTTATAATGCACCTCGCCTTCGCCAATCAGGGCCAGGGCCATATGCGCCAGCTGCACCAGGTCTCCGCTGGCACCCACGCTGCCGTGACGGGGAATGAAGGGACAGATGCCGCGGTTCACAAACTCCGCCAGGAGCCGCACCACATCCGGATGGATGCCGGATTTTCCCTGCAGGAACGTGCCGATGCGCGCCACCATGGCCGCCTTCACGGAAGCATCGCCAAGGGGTTTGCCGGCACCGGTGGAATGACTGCGGATGATATTGTACTGCAGGTCTTTCAAATAGCGGTCGTCCACGCGCCACTGCGCCATGGGACCGAATCCGGTATTGATGCCGTAGATGACCTTATCCTTATGAAATTGCTCCAGGAAACGATAGCAACGCTCCACCTGGGCCAGCGCTTTTTCGTCGATTTCGAGCTTTTCGCCAAAGAAGACCACCTTCTCGGCCTGCTCCAAGCTTAGATAATCCATGTAAAACTGTAAAAAATGCACGCAAATTTACGCAGAATCTTCCATATCCCCTAATTTTTCATTATATTTACAAAGTGAAAAAAGCTTATCGATATGAACGCAACAACCGTACTGGAATACTTTAAGGAAATCACCCGCGTCCCGCGCGAATCCGGGCACGAGGGGCCCATGATGGAATACCTGCAGCAGTTCGCCACCAAACACAATCTGGCCTGCAAAACGGACAAAACCGGCAACGTGCTCATAACCAAGGAAGCCAGCAAAGGCAAGGAAAACGTGCCCACGCTGGTCCTCCAGGCCCACCAGGACATGGTGTGCGAGAAAAATCCGGATTTCCAGTTCGATTTTCTCACCCAGCCCATCCCGTATGAGATTGAAGACGGCTGGATGATTGCCAAAAACACCACCTTAGGGGCCGATGACGGCATCGGTATAGCCGCCTGCCTGGCCCTCCTGGCCGGAAACGAGCCCATGGGCAAGCTGGAGTGCCTGTTCACCATCTCGGAAGAAACCGGCATGGACGGCGCCTTTGGCTTGGAAAAAGGCTTCTTCAGCGGAAAAATCCTCATCAACCTGGATTCTGAGGACGAAGGCCAACTATTCATCGGCTGCGCCGGCGGCATGGACACCACGGCCACCTTCACCTTTGAGCGGGAGCCCCTCCGCAAAGGCTACAAAACCCTCAAAATCGCCGTCACAGGCGCCCAGGGCGGCCATAGCGGAGACGATATCAACAAAGAGCGCTGCAACGCCCTCCAGCAGCTGGTCCGTTTCCTGTACACGGAAATGCAGTACGATTTCCAGCTCATCACCCTGGACGGCGGCAACAAGCCCAACGCCATCTGCCGCCATGCAGAGGCTATCCTGGCCGTTCCCGCAGACGAGGTGGAGGAGATGAAAGAAGATGTAAAGGCCTTCAGCAAGCTGCTGGAAGCGGAATTCGCCGCCTCAGATGCCGGTGTCAAGGCCGTCTGCAGTCCGGTGGAATGTGCGGAGAAGCCCATCGCGGAAGGGGACGCTGCCAACCTCATCACCACGCTGCTCGCATGCCCGCACGGCGTAGAAAAAGTTTCTGTCGATATTCCCGGCCTGGTGGAAACGTCCACCAACCTGGCCGCCGCCCATATCAAGGACAATACGCTCACCGTCATCACCAGCCAGCGCAGCTCGGTAGTTTCGGAGCTGCACGCCATGGCGGAGAAGGTGGAGGCCGCGTTCTTCCTGGGCTCCTTCGACGTAGAGCACCACGGGGAGTATCCCGGCTGGAAACCCAACCTGAACTCCCGCCTGCTGGAGCGCACGGTGGCTTCCTACAAAAAGCTCTTTGGCCATGAGCCGGAGGTAAAAGCCATCCACGCGGGCCTGGAATGCGGCCTGTTCCTGGAAAAATTCCCGGACCTGGACATGATTTCCTTCGGCCCCACCCTGCGCGGCGTACATGCTCCCGGTGAAAAACTGGAGCTCGCCTCGCTGGATAAATTCGCAGACCACCTGAACGACCTTGTCCTCAATTTCGAATGATTCAAGTTGCTCCTTCCATCCTGGCTGCCCATTTCCT
>Ga0247611_10008181_pt1 | contig 12953 bp, 10 predicted proteins | sample 177DNAGHGhighgp2_FD_192422 | JGI IMG/M metagenome (GOLD analysis project Ga0247611, IMG submission 192422) | Sheep rumen microbial communities from Palmerston North, Manawatu-Wanganui, New Zealand - 1770 DNA GHGhigh gp2 | ecosystem: Host-associated > Mammals > Digestive system > Stomach > Rumen... | reverse complement strand
CCTCATATTCCATGAGCGTAGCAGCCGCACGGTTCATCGCCTCAAAGTCGGGCGTGTGAACGAGACGCCAGGAACGGTCGCGCAGGAAAGGCGACTTGCGCGTGTGAACATAATAATAATAGGTACGCGCGCGTGCGGAGAAACGAGCATGCATGTCATCGCCCACAGGATAGATCTTGTGAATAGCTATGTCATGAGGCAAGACTCCGTTTAAGCGATATGTGAGATAATCCTCAGCCGTCTGCCTTGCGCTCCCCTCCCTGACGGGAGGGGTTGGGGGTGGGTCTTTTGTATCAAAATGCGCCACCATCATCGCCGCATGGACACCGGCATCGGTACGTCCGGCTCCCGTTACGGCAACATCTTCGCGCAGCAGCATCTTCAATGCTTGTTGCAGCGTTTCCTGCACGCTCTTGCCATTTGGCTGGATTTGCCAACCATGATAGGCAGTGCCGTCGTAACTAAGTTCAATGAAATATCGCATTACTTCACGAAACGCTTATAGGTGTAACCGCCGCGACGGACGATATATATGCCTCGGCGTGTCGGCACTTCCGTTCCGACGTAGCGACCATTCATGTCGAAGACCGCATCCTCGGCTTCGACGGGCGACATATAGTTGTCATCGATGCCCGTAGGCAATGGCAAGCCATACACCTGGAAACCATCGACCTCCCATGCCCAGCACTTGCTCGATGTGGCACGGTAACGGAAGGCAATGTTGATGGTCTCGCCTGCAAAATCATCGAGGCTGAGGCGCCCCGAAGAGATGAAGCCCGTGAACTTGCTGGTTGCGGACAACAGCTCCGTTGGCCATTCTGGCTCAAGACGCATCCATGTCGCAGCGTTCGGTTGTTGGGCGTAGTTGTTGGACACCAACACCTCGAACATCGTTGAGGGATCGCCGCCATTGTTGTAACCCACGGCATGACGGAACTCTAAGGTTGCTCCCTGCTGACTCGTGAGGTCGATGGCAGGCGAGATGAGCCATTCGTCGCCACTGCGACCATAGGAATAGGCATTGGCCACCATACCATATTTATTATCGTAAGCCCACACCTGAGATTGCGAGCCATTGGCCTTGACCGTGGTGAAGCTGCCAGGACCTGCCGACTTGAACGCCTGATAGAGCAGCAAGGTGCTGTCGAGCGGTTCTGGACCAGGGCCGGGTCCAATGTTGTCCATGACCACTGTCAGCGATGTGAAGCGCACCTGACCCTCGGAAGCCAAGGCCGTGAATTCATTTGTCTCACCCTGCCAAGCCAATTCCTTGTCCTCGTCGAAAGTGTAAGTTTCGCCGTCTATCTCCAATGGATTCAGATAGCCCGAAAGGCCATAGACCTTCACGCTCTTCAGGTCGGCGCCTGTGATGACGAAGACTGAGCCTTTGTAGAGGCGCAACTGACTGAACTGGCTGACATTCACCAACGCCGTACGCGAAGTATTCTTATAGTACCCAAGGGTAAGTCCCCTCAACGTTGCCGTGAAGCCCTCGCCGTAGGTCTCATGAGTGTCTTCCGTCCATTCGAGACTGGTGACATCAATGGTCAGCGTATTGGCATAGTCGGGGTGCGGCGTCGTGCTGCCTTCGATCTGATGAGGAAGGCTGACGTCGAAGTCATAGTCGATGCTGTCGCCCCAAATATACTCAGCCAACGACGGATAGTCGATGAAAGGATTGCGGTTGTGCTGTATGCGATAGACAGCCTCGTTGCGGGCAATCTCTATGTCATCCACAGGATCTTTACGGTTCCATTGCAGGTAGAGTTCATAAGCCCACGGCTGCAAGGTCGGCCAATCGGTGTTGGTGAGCGATTCCAAGGCACGGTCTCCCTGCCATGTCAGGTTCTGATAGCAGGTCACCATGTAGAACACGGCACGTGCAAAATCTCCCTTCCACTCGTCGGCAGGCTCCCATAGATAGATGAGCTCGCCCATAGCTCCTGGGCCCTTTCCCACTTTGGAGCAACCGTTATTGTTCGTAATCTCCGTCACCTTGCCCATTCCATTGTTGCTCTTCGACCTATTGATACGGGATTCGCAGGGCATCAGATGATGTATGTCGCGATAGGCTTGATTCTCATCGCCACCCCACCACGACTTAGGGAACGAATGTTCGATATCCATGCCCGTGACCGAGGTGTATTGACCAGCCGTGAAATAATGGTGCTCATAGCTATAGCGGTCGCGTACCTCATTGTCAGCCATACGGTCAGTTTGGTAGAATCCGAACCACGTCTTGCCGTTGCCACCACCGTAAGCCAGCACGTCGGCATTGCCAATGATGTCGTGGAAGGCATTCTTCAACTCTGCCTTCTTCTTGCCATCGGCCTGCGCATAGAAAGTCGGGAGGTCAACGGACTGAGCATAAAGAGACAGTCCAGTGACCCAAGCTGCCAAAAGCAGGAGCGTACGGAGGGCGTTTTTGATGTTCATCGTACAAGTATCTTCTGAGTTCTTTGTCCACAACGGACGATGTAGGTTCCTCTACGGAGAGGCAACTGACGACCGACGTATCGACCCATGACATCATAGACTTCAGCATCAGCAGGAACGGCGGCGTTCATCAACATGGCATCAATGACGGGTTCTTCCTTCTCGGCAATGGTCACGTCGAGACTAGCAATACGGCTCTGTCCACCTTCAGCTGTCACAATGAAAGGTTTCATACTACCTTCCCAAATAATGGAACTGTTATTCCATTCATAGATCTGATTTCCTATTTTAATATTAGCCAATTTTGAATCAGAAGCATGGAATATTACCTTAGTAATTTCAGCCCCTTCGATAATCATCACCGCACCTTTGTACAAACGGACTTCGCCATCACGAGTGACAACGGCATTTTGCGACTGATATGTATAATAGCTTACCGTTAGCCCCCCAACAGTTGCCTTGAAACCGTCGCCATAAGTGGGATGAGAGGCTGAAGTCCACGTGAGGCTTGCGAAATCTATCGTGCCGGAGGTGGCATCGGGATTGTCGGGAGTATCTGGCGTATCAGGGGTGTCGGGGTTATCAGGATTGTCAGGATTGTCAGGATCATCAGGATTGTCATCCGGGTCATAGTCCTTCTGCCCATGAGGCAGCGTGACATCAAAATCATAGTTGATGCTGTCGCCCCACACGTATTCGCACAATGAAGGATAATCGACAAAGGGATTACGGTTATTCTGCTTGGCATAGACCACCTCATTACGCGCCCGCTCCACATCGTCAACGGGATCCTGCTTAGCCCACTTGAGGAACATTTTCAACGTCCAGTCTTTCAAGCCCGGATAAGTCCTTCCATCAAATACGTTAGAAGCTCCACTGGACGTCCAATTGGGGTGCAGATTCTGGTAGCAAGCAAGGACGTAGAAATAAACACGTGCAATATCGCCCTTCATCTCATCATTAGGCTCAAAGCATTTTCCCGTGTAGCCAGGGTATGTGCAGGCACCAAGTTTGCAGTAACCGTTGATCGATTGGTAGGTCTCACCTTTGTTCTCGCCCAAAGGGAAGTTGCTACGACGGTTATTGACATAGCCGTCACTAGGCACCACTTGGACGAGGTCACTCTTCATATCGCCGCTGCCGAACCAGCTCTGCGGCACCAAGTGCTCACGGTTGTAGCCGTCGCCTTCTTTGGAATAGGAATGGTTTTCAGCGGGACCGCCAATAACATACTTCGTTGCATTGGAATACCAGTCGCGCAGATAGCCATCTGCACGGCGATCAGACTCGTGATAGGCTTCCAGCAACCCGTCGTAACCAATGTTCTTGTGCTTGCTTATCGTCTGATACATGGCGGTCTTCAAGTCCGCACCTCGCTTACCATTAGCACGGGAATAGTAAGTTTTCAGATCTACGGCACTTGCTGACGCTGATAGACACAACACCACTGCCGTCAGGATACTCCAAAAGGCTGTTCTTTTCATTGTTTTAGGCTTTTATTTGCTGCAAAGGTAGTGCATTTCCTTGAACCCGCAAAGTTTTTTTGTAAAAAAACTCACACTTCACGCTTATGCGCTATTATTTCTGGAGAAAAAAGTGCAGGTGCAACGCCTCCGAAGAGGAGATGCACCTGCGGGTATGACAAAATATGAAATGCGGAGAAGCGAATTACTTCACAAGGACTTTCTTGCCACCGATGATGTACAGACCAGGCTGAGCAATCGTGCTCACGCGCTGACCAGCAATGGTGTAGATAGCCTTAGAGGTCATGTCGGCCTTCGGAGCATGAACGCCCGTTGTCCAGGTTTCGCCATCGAAGCTCCAGTCAACGACTTCCTTGACACCAGCGACGGAGAAGTACGGGGTCAGCGTACCTTCAACCCACACTTTCTTATGGAGGTAGCTGGGATTGTCACGGAGGCTGAGGGCTTCACGCATACCAAGCTTATTAGCAAGCTGCACGGGGATGCACTTTGCGGGATCGGTGCAGGAAGGATCATCGGAGAGCAGGATGTTGGTGTTGGACACCTGGGGTTCTTCACCTTCGGCACGGTGAGCTGCAGGGGCAGCTGCGGGTGCTTCAGCTGAGAAGACGCAGCCGTTGTTGTAGCTCTGACCATTGACGTAGCCTACGATGTAACCAGAAACCCATCCTGCAGGAGCACCTTGTTCGGGCTTCAGCAGACCGAGATGACGGACATCCTCGACGGTGTAAGCATTGGACAGCTGGCCGTCGCCTGTGGGCTCATAGACAACAGGAGCCTCGCCATTGTCGATATCCTCAGCAGCGCGAGGATAGAGCTGAACCGTTGTAGCAGTGGCATTGGCATAGATAGCTACGAAACCGGTGACGGAGTAGGCCTTCGAGGTGTCGAAGGTGAGGGCTGTAGCTACGCTCCAATTATCGCGCACGACAAGTTCGTTGTCGCTATCATCAGTGAACGTAATGTTACGACTTGCCCAAGCATCGGCAGCGGGTGTAAGATCCTTAATCGTGACGAGCTCGTTCTCGTAGTCAGCGAAGCTGTTGGTGATGTCAGCGATGGTGACGGTCTGAGGAGTGACGGTGTTGTTGGACGAGTTGACGGTGAGGTTCTCGATGGAAGCAACGGCGATTTCTGTCAAGCCGTTGTAAACCTTAAGCTGACCCTTGAAGTCGGCAGTAACCTTGTCGCCTGTCTTGATGCCTTCGTTGGTAGCAGCGCTGTTGGCATAGAGGAGGAGGCCGTCGGTGCCATCGAAGACATAGACGCTCTTGCCATTGACATAAGCAACCAGCAGGTCGTTAGCCTTGAAGATAGCGTTTACGCCATTGCCGGCATTGGTGGCAGCAGCCTTAGCGCGAGCGATGGTAGGCAGCTCGAGGTATTCGGGTTCGGGAGTGTCGCCACCCGTCTGTCCGTTGAGCGAATAGATGTAGCTCTCCTTAGCGGAGGTCTCGGGCGTATTGCCGTTGTAGTTGACAATCTTACCGCAGATGACAACTTCGTCACCAACCTGAATCTGAGTGTCACCTTCTACCCAAGCACGATTGCCAAGATAGTATGTGCTATAAACCTGGAACTGATTGTCGGCCTTCTGACCATCATCGGTAATGAAGAAGGTAGCTGTGCCATGCTGAGCATCGAAGCTGTACTTGATCTCGGAGATCTTACCCTTTACGTAGACATCATCGGTCTTTGCACCGCTCTCGAGAGCTGCGGCAACGCTGTTAGCAGCCACGAAGTTGTAAGGATCAGCAAGCGTACCGCTGCCAGTGCCATCGCCGGGCTGAGGATCGGGACCGGGGCCAGGACCAGGTGTGTCGCCACCAGGCTGGACGGTGGTGCCGTCAAGGCTGTACTTCTTGACATTCTTAAGGCCGGAAACACCCATGTACTTGAGGACATCGCCGCACACCCAGATGGTCTGACCAATCAGGTTGCTATTGTCGCCAAGGTTGAGCGCATCACGCACATCGCCAGTGGGAAGGTTGACAGGAGTCATGTAGGCGATGTTCGGCGTGGCGGTAACGTCGTTGTGCGACGCGTCGATGAGCACGAGGTTGGACTTCGTCACTTCCTCGCCTTCTGCGGGAGCAGTACGAATGGTGTTTTCGGAGAGGGTGCTGCTGGTGATATATCCAAAGACAACAGCCTTCACCCATACCTCTGTCTGCACAGCCTCAGAAGTGGACTGGGCATCCATCGAACGGATAGCATCAATGTTATAAGGATTAGCGAAAGAGCCGTCGCCCTGAGGGGTATATTCGACCTGAGGCTGGGGGCCAGGACCAGGCGTGTCGCCACCCTCGGTCTGACCGTTGAGCGAATAGAGCTTATTGCCTTGATTGACTTCAAGGGTTGTGGAGCCGTCTTGGTTCTTGAAGTTCTTGATCTTACCGACAACAACTACTTCGTCGCCGACATTGATGTCGCCTTGAGCCAACTTAGCACCATTGAGGCCAAAGCCACGGAACACAACCAGTTCGGAAGAAGTGGAACCGTCATCGGAGATGCTGTACGTAGCATTGCCATAAGCTTCACCAGTGGACTCGTTAACAGTACCAATCTCTGTGATCTGGGAGATCTTACCTTTGACGTAAACTTCCTTGCCGCTGTCAGCGCCCTCGTCAAGCTGTGCGCCCTTTTGCAGAACCTGAGCCACGGTCAAAGGAGAGGTTGCAGAACTGGTCCAGTCGATGGTGACAGGCGTGTCGTCGCCTTCCTGGAAGACTTCCATTTTCTTAATCTGCGTGTTGGCAGCGATGGTAATGACCACTGTGGAAGCATTGCCAGCCCAAGAACCAGTCTCGAGAGTGCCACAATCAGCAGAGTTGTTAGCACCCCACTTGCTGTTGTTGATGGTGAACTTGATGGCGGTAATGTTCTTGCGAGAAGCAGAAACAGTCATTGTGCCGCCATAAAGACGAAGAGAGCCTTCCCACATGCGATTGGCATTGGTCTTACCAGAAGGAGAGACCGTGATGGTCACGTCTGAAGAGGACGTGGACACATCAGAAGTGATGTCGCCATCCGTCACAGCTGTAGCGCCTGTACCGCTGGAGAATCCACTCAAGCCGAACAGCGTGTAGGCATCGTCTGTCGAGAAGTCGAACACGACTTGCGCGTTTGCCAGACCTGCAAAGGCCAGTAAAGCAAACAAAAGAGAGTAAATTTTTCTCATAAAAAGGATTTTTAAGTAGGTTTATAAAGTGAATACGCTGCAAAGGTACACCGAATTGTCCGAACGACAAAATAAAAAGCCCTACTTTTTCATAAAAATAGAAAAAAAGATGAGCACTGCTCTCTCGAGTGGTGCTCACCTCCCACCTGCGAAACGCAGGTAATTCAATCAACAAATCAAAAATTCAAGTCGTGTCTTATCGGTGTTCGTACGGAAAATGATGGTGATATGATATGTTTTTGGTATTTGTTATGTTCTCATTAGAAGTTGCCTCCGCCGAAGCCACCGCCTCCACCGAAGCCACCGCCACCACGGTTACCACCGAAGCCCTGACCGCCACGGCCGCCCTGACGATTGTTGCGACCCATTTGCGGACGGAACACCTGCAGCAACTGCTGGGGAGTGAGCACGGACGAAAGTTCTGCGCAATATTTCTTTTGGATATCCAGACGGAGCTGCGACTGCTGGATCTGCTCTTCCTGACGGGTAAACACTTCCTGCAGCTGAGCCGAAGCCTCGGCATCTGTAAGATCCTTCTTCTCATCCTGACTGGCCTGATCACGGTTAGCCTGTGTACGAATGGCAGAGAGCTCATTCAGGTAGTTCTTGTAGATAGGTTCGAACTTAGCCTTCTGCTCATCGGTGAGTTTCATGTCCTTGATTAAACGCTCGGTCATACGGGCCTGCATCTCTGCACGTCGCGAATCACGGTCGTTGTTCTGTGCGTTTGCCTGTGTGGCGTTGGCAAAAGTCATGGCGGCAAGTGCCAACATCAGAATTGCTTTTTTCATAATCTTGTGTTTTTAAATTAATGAATAGGTGAATGGAATTAATCGAAATACAATCCTGTGACAACGCACGACGGAAATAGTTTAAGAGACTTGCTAATTTTTTAATTTGTTAACATTAAACCACGACTCGTTTCACCTCACGGTCACATGGAAGCACCCCTGCTTGACCTCATACTTGATATAGCACAGCCCTTCTTCGCGACAATCACGCAGTACCTCAGAAAGGATGAACTTCAGCGAGTCGTTGCGCACGGCACGACGGTTAGGATCATCGGGAGGAGCCACTGTGTGGTAGCGGTTGTAGGAGATGTCGAAGGTGGTGCCAAAGCGATGGCAGCTCTGCTCGGAGGCATTGCCATTGATGCGACGCAGACGAGCCACATCTTCCTCGGTGCGCAACACACTGGTGACGATGACGGTGTGCAACGGAATCTGCTTCACGGCCAGCGAATCGAGAAAACGGCGTCCGATGTGCTGCAACAGATGGCTGGCCTTGGGCACCAGATAGGGAATACTGCTGCGCATTGACGGGTCTATCATATAATAAGGATTCGCGCCCACGTATAAGAGGTCTTTCTTGCGATGCTCGGCCTCGACACGATTCATGACGGGCGACACGCCACCAGCGACAGCTACAGGAAAATGAACATCCTGAACATCGGGAAAGCAGTCATGATAAGAAGGAACGCTGAAGATGGGATGACGACGGCTGAAATCAAGATGAGGTGTGGAGACAAGGGGAAGCAAAGCGACAGAAGCATGACCATAACGAAGTATTGAATCGCTTAAAGTCGATTCACATTTAACACCTATAGAATCATCATAACCAGCGACTTGACTATCTTCATTTACAGCAACGCTTGAAGACTCAATCTTCAAAGAATCAGTCGCGTCATCTGGACGTGCATGATTGTTCTCACGCACGTCTGGCCAGATGAGTCGAACCACGAAAAGAACCGCGACGACAGCCGCTACGCTTTTCAAAAATATGTCTTTCTTCAGCTTCTTCACAATGTAGTTTTAGCTTTTTCGGGTGCAAAGATAAACAAAATCGATGAACTATGCACATTTTTCTCGTTCTCTTTGCAACTTTGCCACTGAAAAACATTATCTTTGCAGCGAAAAAGCGTAAACATGACAGAAAAACACTACATCCTTGAGGAAGCTGACCCCGTCATCTTCTACGGTGTGAACAACACCAACATGCAAATGCTCAAGGCACTTTACCCAAAGATGCGCATCGTAGCCCGTGGCAACGTCATCAAGGCAATGGGCGACGAGGATGATCTTTGTGCCTTTGAGGAAAGCCTTGAACGGCTGCAAAAGCATTGTGTCAAATACAACAGTCTCGGCGAAGAGGACATCCTGCATATCATCAAAGGCGAACGCACGAAGCGCGACGGCATCTCCGGCGCCATCGTCTTCAGCGTCACGGGCAAGCCCATCACGGCACGCAGCGAGAACCAGCAACGGCTGGTCAACGCCTTCGAGACACACGACATGGTGTTTGCCATAGGCCCTGCCGGATCGGGTAAGACCTACACGAGCATCGCCCTTGCCGTGCGTGCTATGAAGAACAAGGAGGTGCGACGCATCATCCTTTCGCGACCAGCCGTGGAGGCTGGCGAGAAGCTCGGTTTCCTGCCTGGCGACATGCGCGACAAGATAGACCCTTACCTCCAACCGCTCTACGACGCACTCGAGGATATGATTCCGCGCCAGAAGCTCAACGAGATGATGGAGCAGAACATCATACAGATCGCGCCGCTGGCCTTCATGCGAGGACGCACGCTCAACGATGCCGTAGTCATCCTCGACGAGGCGCAGAACACCACGCCTGCCCAAATCAAAATGTTCCTCACCCGCATGGGCATGAACACCAAGATGATCATCACGGGCGACATGACGCAAATCGACCTGCCACGGCCGCAGAAGAGCGGGCTTGTAGAGGCTTTGCATATCCTAAAGGATGTCGAGGGTATTGCCGTCATCGAGCTGAATCAGAAGGATATCGTGCGACATAAGTTGGTGACTCGAATCGTCAACGCATACAATCAACACGAAAAACAAATCACAGAAAACCAAAATAACAATGAAAGCATTAACAAAGACTGAATTCCAATTTCCCGGACAGAAAAGCGTGTACCACGGCAAGGTGCGCGACGTGTACAACATCAACGACGACATCATGGTGATGGTCGCCACCGACCGTATCTCGGCCTTCGACGTCGTCCTGCCTAAAGGCATACCCTTCAAGGGACAGGTGTTGAACCAGATAGCGGCATCGTTCCTCGATGCCACCGCTGATATCGTCCCCAACTGGAAGCTCGCCACGCCCGACCCGATGGTCACCGTCGGTTTGAAAGCTGAGGGCTTCCGCGTGGAGATGATCATCCGCGGCTACCTCACCGGCTCTGCCTGGCGTGAGTACAAGAACGGCTGTCGCGAACTCTGCGGCGTGAAGTTGCCCGACGGCATGCGCGAGAACGAGCGCTTCCCCGAACCTATCATCACGCCTACTACCAAGGCCGACGAAGGTCACGACGAGAACATCTCCCGCGAGGAGATTATCGCTCAGGGCATCGTCAGCGCCGAGGACTACGAGGTGATGGAGCAATACACCCGCGCCCTCTTCCAGCGTGGCACGGAAATTGCCGCCAAGAAGGGCCTCATCCTCGTCGATACGAAGTACGAGTTCGGCAAGCGCAACGGCAAGGTCATCCTCATCGACGAGATCCACACGCCCGACTCCAGCCGCTATTTCTATGCCGAGGGCTATGAGGAGAAGTTCGCCAAGGGCGAGCCGCAGCGCCAGCTCTCGAAGGAGTTCGTGCGCCAGTGGCTTATCGACCACAACTTCATGAACCGCACAGGCGACGTCATGCCGGAGCTCACAGATGAATTTGTCGCCAGCATCAGCGACCGTTACATCGAGCTCTACGAGCATATCGTAGGCGAGAAGTTCGTCAAGGAAGAGGCCACCGAAGACGTTGCCGCCCGCATCGAGAAGAACGTAGCCGCCTGGCTCGCTGCACATTAACCACAAAGTGTGCTCGGCGATTTCGTCGCCGAGCTCCCCCTCTCCTATGATCCATTACCCAGAACTCGATCCCATAACGCCACAACCTCCCAAAAGCGAGGCTACCAAGGCCCAAGCGCCAAAGGCCGGTGCTCCACAACGCTCGCAGGTCGAAGCGATGTTCAACCACATCGCCCCCACCTACGATCGCCTCAACCATGCTCTATCCCTTGGCATTGACCGCCGCTGGCGACGCAAAGCCATCGATGCACTGAAGCCCTTTGCACCTCAGACGATCCTCGATATAGCCACTGGCACGGGCGACTTCGCCATCCTCGCTGCACGTCGGCTCGACCCCGACCGCATCATTGGTGTGGACATCAGCGAGGGAATGATGGACGTGGGGCGCGAGAAGGTAAAGCAAGAGGGACTCGACGGCACCATCTTCTTCATGAAGGACGATTGCACAGCCCTCAGCTTTGCCGATAACAGCTTTGATGCCGTCACCGTGGCTTATGGAGCGCGCAACTTCGAGGACCTCAAAGCCGGCCTGCGCGAGATGCGTCGTGTGCTACAGCCTGGTGGACATCTGATGCTCGTGGAGCTCACCACCCCACCCCGCTTCCCCATGAAGCAGCTCTTCGCCTTCTATGCCCATACCGTGATGCCCTTCATCGGACGTCTCATCAGCCACGACGACAGCGCCTACACCTACCTGCCACGTTCGATGGAGGCCTTTCCGCAGGCCGAGCAACTCGTGCCGATGCTCAAGAAATGCGGTTTCTCGGAGGTGCAGTTCAAGCGTTTCACCTTCGGACTGAGTACCATGTATTTAGCAACAAAATGACAACAAATAGCCATCTGCCCTCCTCGCTTTACGGCCTTGTGGGCTATCCCCTCGGCCATAGTTTTTCGCGTGCGTTCTTTAGCAAGAAGTTCGCCGAAGAGGGTATCGATGCCGAATACCTCAACTTCGAGCTGCCGTCGGCCGACATGCTGCTGCAGGTGATTGCTGAGCACCCCAACCTGCGCGGCCTCAACGTCACGCTACCCCATAAGCAGGCTGTCATCCCGTTCCTCGATGAGCTGTCCGACGAGGCTCGTGCCATAGGGGCTGTCAACGTGATTCGCATCACGCGGCCGGATAGCACGGCCTTCTCGACGGACAAACCGTCGAGCACCCAACGCCCAGTTATTCAGAACCACACCGACCGCCCTGTCCTCAACGAGCTCACCAGCCGCCCTGTCCTCAACGAGCTCACCAGCCGTCCCATTCTCAAAGGATTCAACTCCGACATCATCGGTTTCATGGACAGCATCCGCCCCCTCCTGCAGCCGCATCACAAGCGCGCTCTCGTCCTGGGCACGGGTGGAGCCTCGAAAGCCATCTGCCATGGCCTCGAGCGCCTCGGCCTCGAATGGCGCTACGTCAGCCGCCATCGCTCCGTGGCTCTGCATGGCGATTCCGTCGCCGTGGAATCCTTCACCTACTCCGACATCACCCCGGCGCTCCTTGCCGACTACACCGTCATCGTCAACTGCACGCCCCTCGGCATGTACCCCAAAGTAGATGCAGCGCCCACAATCCCCTATGCAGCCCTCTCCCCACGCCACCTCCTCTATGACCTCGTTTACAATCCCGAGGTGACCCAGTTCATGCGCGAAGGCCGCCGCTTCGGAGCCACCGTCAAAAGTGGTCTCGAGATGCTCCATCGCCAAGCCGTTGCTTCATGGAAGTTCTGGAACGAACAAGACCTATGAGACTACGATTAACGATACTATGTATGGTATTGGTCGCTGCGCTGCATGCAGCCACCTACACCCCTGAAAGCCTGCCCATACCCTACCTGCAGGACAAGACACAATATGTGTCGAACCCCGATGGGTTCTTGTCTCAGGAAGCTGTGGATTCACTGAATTTCTGGCTTGGTAAGATGGAAGCAGCGCATGGCGTGCAGACGGTACTCGCCGTTGTTGAGCGCATCAAAGGCGGCGACACCTATGATTTCTGCATGGCGCTTGGACGCAAATACGGCATTGGC
>Ga0247611_10008180_pt1 | contig 12956 bp, 9 predicted proteins | sample 177DNAGHGhighgp2_FD_192422 | JGI IMG/M metagenome (GOLD analysis project Ga0247611, IMG submission 192422) | Sheep rumen microbial communities from Palmerston North, Manawatu-Wanganui, New Zealand - 1770 DNA GHGhigh gp2 | ecosystem: Host-associated > Mammals > Digestive system > Stomach > Rumen ... | reverse complement strand
CTCGGTGCGTGCCGATATCTTGGCTGGCAAGCAGACCTTTGACCAGATGGCATTCTATATCTCTCAGGACAAGGATTCACGCAACAATAACGGAAACATGCTCAACGAGAAGACCCATAGCAGCCGATTTGAGATGGCCGACCTTCCCGCCGAGGTGGGCAAGAAGGTGAGCACCATGAAGCCGGGTGACGTCAGTGAGCCCTTCGTCATGGTCAACCCCAAGACACGCCGTGAGCAGGTGGCTATCGTCAGGCTCGTGAAGCGCATCGACGGTCACAAGGCTGATCTTGCCGATGATTACATGATCATCAAGGAGATGTGTGAAAACCAGACCAGAGAAAAGATCATCCATGACTGGGTTGTCAAGAAGCAGAAGAGCGTCTATGTCTATATTGAGGAGGGCTGGCGCAACTGTGAATTTCAGTATGATTGGCTCAAGAATGGGAAGTAGGCTATAGGCTTTAGCTATTAGGCTTTAGCTGTTAGGCTTTACCTATTAGGTTCTCCCTGAAGTAATTTACCATTTTATCCGTTCATCCATCTATCTTTTATTCTTTATTATTTCACATGCCTGCCTCGCTCAATAAGCGACACAAAACTGTCAACAGTCGATGGTGGCACGCCATTGTGGCGTGCTGCTTGATGGCGTTGATGATGTCGCCCGTCGTGTGGGCACAGAATCCTGTGCGGACTGTCAAACCTCGTGCAAGACAGGCTGTCAACAAGCACAAACCCTCCAACCCGCAAACGCCACAGGCTGCCCGTAAGGGGGCTAAGGGACCCAAGGTGGGCCGCATCACGCCCCAGATTCCCAAAGCCAACCGCAACCAGACGAACAAGGTGTTCCTGGAGAACGCTGACCTCCTTAAAGCCGATGAAAATATCAGCCTTGACTATCAGGTGCTGAAGGGCAACGTGCGCTTCCGTCGTGGCGACATGTACATGTTCTGTGACAGTGCTTATTTCTATGCACAGACGAGTTCGCTTGATGCCTTTGGTAACGTGCGCATGACCCAGGGCGATACCTTGTGGGTCTATAGCGATGTGTTGCACTACTACGGTGATCAGGGCGTGGCCGAGCTGCGCAGCAACGTGCGTCTCGAGAACCGCAGCACAACCTTGTTGACCAATGCGCTCGACTATGAAATCAACTCCAATGTGGGCTATTACTTTGACGGTGGCACCATTGTCGATAACCGCAACAACACTGAGCTGAGTTCTGTCTATGGTCGTTACGAGCTGGATACTAAGCAGGCTGAGTTCTCGCGTGATGTTCATCTGGTGAACGATCGTTACGAGATGTTTACCGACCTGCTGGATTACAACACCCAGAGTCATATCGCCCACATCACGAGCGAGACGCTCATCGTGAGTGACAGCAACACGATCAATACCACCAATGGCTGGTACAATACCAGTGCCGATGATGCCACCCTCTATGAACGCGCGTTGATTACCGCCAAGGATGGCAAGACCCTGCTGGGCGACACGGTCTATTATAACCGCAACCGCAACTATGGTGAGGCTCGTGGCAACGTGGTCATCACCGATCCCACCAACAAGGTCATCCTCGACGGTAACTATGGCTACCACGATGATAATGCCCATTACAGCTTTGTCACTGGTCGGGCCCGTGCCCGCGAGTTCTCACAGAAGGATACCATCTATCTGCACGCCGATACCCTGTGTACCCTTATCAACCACGTGGTCAACGATTCGGTCAATGATTCCGTGAGGGTGCTTCGGGCATTCAACCAGGTGCGTTTTTTCCGCAGCGATGTCCAGGGGATCTGTGACTCGTTGCAGCTGAGCGAGGCCGACACCATCATCAACATGTATAACCATGCTGTCGTGTGGAATCTTGAACGCCAGATCTTTGGCGACGAGATCAATGTACATCTCAACGACAGCGCTGCCGACTGGGCGACACTGCCCACGGGCGGCTTCATGGCTGAGCATCTGGGCGAGACTTATTACGACCAGTTGAGTGGCAAGAAGATGAAGGCGTGGTTTGAGGACAAGGAACTGCGCCGTCTCGATGTCGATGGCAACGTGCAGGTCATCATGTTCCCACAGGAAAAGGACTCGACTTATAACAAGATGGTCAATGCCGAGTCAAGTTTTATGAGACTCAACCTCAAGGCCAAGCAGGAAGTGGACCGCATCACCATGTGGCCCGAAGTGTCAGGACGTGTGACGCCCCTCTTCCTTGCCAAGAAAACTGACCTCTACTTGCCTCAGTTCCAGTGGTATGACGCATTGCGTCCCAAAACGCCCGATGACATCTATGACGTGAGCGATGAGCTCAAGCAGGTCATGAAGTCCATCCAGGGCGGCACCCGCCGTCGCTCGGGCAGCAATGCCAGTGCAACCCCAACAGTTGAGGTTGGTGCTTCAAGTAGTGAAACAACCCTTAAATCCGAGGAGAAACCATGAGTGACGTGATTAAACTGTTGCCCGATTCTGTTGCTAACCAGATTGCTGCCGGTGAAGTCATCCAGCGTCCTGCCAGTGTCATCAAGGAGTTGGTGGAGAACGCCATCGACGCCCAGGCGACCCACATCCAGATTATCCTCAAGGATGCCGGGCGGACGCTGATCCAGATCATCGATGATGGGGTGGGGATGAGCGATACCGATGCGCGACTGGCGTTTGAGCGACACAGCACGAGCAAGATACGCACTGCCGATGACCTCTTCACGCTTCACACGATGGGTTTCCGTGGTGAGGCTCTGGCTTCGATTGCCGCTATCGCTCAGGTGGAGCTGCGCACGCGTCGCCATGATGCCCAGTTGGGAACACGTCTGGTCATCAATGCCTCGCAGTGTGAGAGCCAGGAGCCCGACATGTGTCCTGCTGGCAGTAATTTCATGATCAAGAACCTCTTCTTCAATGTCCCTGCCCGTCGCAAGTTCCTCAAGACCAACCAGGTGGAACTGAGCAACATTGTCAAGGAATTTGAGAAATTGGCACTGGTCAATCATGAGGTGGAGTTCACGCTCATGCACAACGGCAACGTGATGTACAAGCTGATGAAGGGCACCTTCCGTCAGCGCATCGCTGCACTGATGGGCAATAGCATTGACCAGCAGTTGTTGCCCGTCACCATCGAGACCTCGCTGGTCAAGGTGCAGGGCTATGTGGGCAAGCCTGAAAATGCCCGCAAGCGCAACGCCTTGCAGTTCATGTTTGTCAACGAGCGCTTCATGCGTCACCCCTATTTCCACAAGGCGGTGATGTCTGCCTATGAGCAACTCATCCCCGAGGGCGAACAACCTAACTATTTCCTGCGTTTCACGGTTGACCCCCAGTCAATCGACGTCAATATCCATCCCACCAAGACCGAGATCAAGTTTGAGGACGAGATGCCCATCTGGCAGATTCTCGCTGCTGGCGTGAAAGAGGCGTTGGGTCGCTTCAACGAGGTACCTGCCATCGACTTTGACACTCAGGATGCCCCGTCGATACCCGCTTTCAATACCCATGTCGAGGTACATCATCCCGAAATCGAAGTGGATACTTCCTATAATCCTTTCAAGACCACGGCAAGCAATGGTGCATCGACGTCAAGGCTCCGGCATCATGATGATGAACGGCAGCCGATGAGTAACTGGGACGAGTTGTTTGCCAATTTTGAACGCAAGAAACGTGAGGGAATGCAGTCAACAATGGCTCAGCAGCCCGATGAGAACGAACCCCAGGCTCAGCCTGATGTTGACCCCGTTTTGCCCATGGGCGACTTGCAGTCAGTGTACCTGCAACTCAAGGGGCGTTATATCCTCTCGCCCGCCAAGTCTGGGCTCATGGTCATCGACCAGCATCGTGCCCACGTGCGCATCCTGTTTGATCGCTACATCAACCGCCTCCACACGGGGAGCATGTCGTCACAGACGGTGCTTTTCCCCGAGGTCCTTCACCTGAGTGCCGCACAGAGCGTGGCACTGGAGGAACTCTTGCCCGAGATGGAGAAGATGGGCTTTGCTTTGTCTCCCTTGAGTGGAAATGACTGGGCTGTGAATGCCATCCCCGCCGGTCTTGATGGTGTGGATGCGACTACCATGGTCCACCAGATACTGGACTCGGTGGAGAACGGTGGTATGCCGGTCAAGAAACGCATTCTTGAGCATCTGGCACTCACTGTGGCCCGTTCTGCTGCCATTCCCGTGGGCCGCACCCTCATGCAGGAAGAAATGGACATCTTGATGGCCGACCTGTTGCGATTGCCCGATCCTAATTATACACCCGACGGGAAGACGATCATCACTGTCATCCCCATGGAACAGATCAACAAATTATTTTAATCCCATGTTTGACTTCAAGAAAATAACCCGAGAAACCGATTTATATAACCTTCACACCCACACGCAGTTCTGTGACGGACATGCACCGATGGAGGAGTTTGTCACCGAGGCGATTGCCGCGGGCATCACCCACCTGGGCTTTACTCCTCATGCCCCCGTCTCGGCTGCGAGCCCCGTCAATATGAGCAAGGAAGTTGTCCAGCAATATTTTGACGAGATGCAACGCCTGCGTGACACCTATGGAGACCGCATCAACCTCTACACGTCAATGGAGATTGACTATGTGAATGAGGACGACGGTCCCTCCAGCGACTATTTCCAGCAGTTGCCGCTGGATTACAGCATCGGGTCGGTCCACTTCATCCCCGACATGAACAACCCTGACGAGATGGTGGACATCGACGGCAAGTTCCAGGGGTTCAAAGCTCGCATGGGCAAGAACTTCAACGACGACATTGAGTATGTGGTCAAGACGTTTTTCTCCCAGATGATGGCAATGGTCGAGGCGGGAGGATTTGACATCGTGGGGCACATGGACAAGATCGGTTTCAATGCCAGCCAGTATCGCGAGGGCATTGACGAGGAACCCTGGTATGACAAGCTGGTGATTGACCTGTTCGAGAACATCATGGATCATCACCTGATTATCGAAGTGAACACCAAGGCATGGCTGCAACGCAACCGTTTCTATCCTAACCTCAAGTACTTCGGGATGCTCAAGCGCTTTAATGCCCCGGTGGTCGTCAATAGCGATGCCCATTATCCCACGCTTCTCAACAGCGGTCGCCTGGAGGCCATCAAGTTGCTCAATGTTCTCTGATAAATCATCCATTTTCAAGTGTATTATCATGATGAAGATCAAATTCAAGATAATAAGCCTGGCTCTCATGCTGATGGCCATGCTGCCTGCTGCCCTGCAGGCCCAGGACTTTACCGACAAGGATACGCTCCGCTATGTGGACGCGATGCGTTTTCGCATGATCAACTGGGCGTTTGACCGCACGCTGGAATCACGCATCCCGTTAAATTTCAAGGACAGCGTGCGCCCCACCTTGTGGGACCGTGCCAGTTGTACCAGTGGCAAGGCCTTCCGCTTTGCTACCAACTCGCGTGCCATTGCCGTGCGCTATAACCTGTTGACCAACATGCACATGATGCACATGGCCGACACTGGCATCAAGGGCACTGACCTCTACATCTGGGACGAGGACACGAGGAGTTGGCAGTTTGTGAACTGCAACCGTCCCGTGCGCATCGACAATGACATCCGTCCCCGCCAGGATTCTATCCAGAGCAAGGTCTATGTGGACCGTCTTGACGGCAAGATGCATGAGTACATGATCTACCTGCCGCTGTATGACGGCGTGCGCTGGTTGGAGATCGGTGTGGACAGCACTGCAGTCATCAGGCAGCCAGTCCTTGATTCTCCTCGTCAGGGTAAAAAGTTTGTGTTCTATGGCACGAGCATCCTGCAGGGTGGTTGTGCCTGCCGTCCCGGCATGGTCGCCACCAGCATCATCCAGCGCGATCTGGATGTGGAGTGCGTTAATCTGGGCTTCAGCGGCGAGGGCAAGATGGATTCTTGCATGGCGAGAGCTATGGCGACGATTCCTGATGTGGCAGCCTATATTCTGGATCCCATACCTAACTGCACCAAGGACATGTGCGACACGCTGACCTATGGTTTTGTCAACATCCTGCGCACACTGCGTCCCGAGGTGCCCATCTTCATGGTCGAGGGACAGATGTACAGCTACGCCAAGTATAGTGCCTTCTATAGCGAGTATCTGCCGGCCAAGAATAACGAGTATCACAAGAATTATCTGAAACTCAAGGCCGATAATCCCAATAACCTCTACTACATCACCTGCAAGGACCTCTACGGTCCTAACAACGAGGGTACCGTCGATGGCATCCACTTGACCGACATCGGCTTCTGGTGGTATGCCCAGAAACTGGAACCCTACCTGCGAGCTGTGCTCAATGGCACAGCCATCCCCCAGGAGCATGGCGTGGACGACCCACGCTGACTTTTAACTTCGAATTACTCTAATTTAACGCATTAATAATTATCGTCAATTTGAGCAATTCGACTTAATTGTATGCGGATGCCAATTAGTTTAATTCGCACAAATCGTAGTTTCTAATTCAAGTGGATACACTATGAGAGCCAAGAAAAGCCATTACATACAAGACCTTATCCTTGAGGGTGAGCACGAGCATCAGGATTTTAAATACCAGATCACCGATGCCCGCAAGATTGCCCGTTCAATAGCCGCCTTTGCCAACAACAGTGGTGGTCACCTGCTCATCGGCGTGAAAGACAACGGTAACATCGCTGGCGTGCGCAGCGAGGAGGAAATCTACATGATCGAGACGGCGGCGCAGATGTATTGCCGCCCCGAGCAACGCGTGTCATTCAAGGTGTTTGACATCAATGGCAAGTCGGTCGTCAAAGCCGATATTCCCGAGGCTATGGAAAAGCCTGTCGAGGCTCCCGATGACAATGGCAACTGGCACGTCTATTACCGTGTCGCCGACGAGAATGTCCTTGCCAGCCGCCTGCATGAGCGCATCTTGAGTCAAGAGACCGAGAGTGCACAGGAACATACCGCCGAGACCATCAGCTATAGCGAACGCGAGCAGGTCTTGCTCGACTACCTGCGCTCCCACGGTGGCATCACCCTGGACGGATACATGAAGCTGGCACACATCAGCGAGGAAACCGCCACCAAGATTGTTGTCGCCCTCCACAGCATGGGTGTCGTCAATATCCAGTACCACGACGGCAAGTGCCTCATCATCGCCGATTGACTTTGCCTGATCAAAAAACAGAACCGCTTGGAACGTCAATGTCCCAAGCGGTTCTGTCATTAATCGTATAGATTGTATCGTTTCCTTCGGTTAGAAGGGCAGGTCGTCGCCTGCACCCTGGTCAAACGTGTTGTCCATGGGAGGCGCGGGAGCTGCCATGCCGGCTTCGGGAGCAGGAGCAGGTGCGGGAGCACCAGCTGCGGCAGGATAAGGTGCTTGGCCTGCAACCATGTTGGGATCTTCCTTCATGGCCTTGAAGCCGCGGATGTCGGTGTACCAGCGGCCGTTGAACTCACGGCTCTCGATGTCGTAGCTCAGCGTGATCACGTCACCCACCTCCAGCGGGTACTGGTCGGCACGATCCCCGAAGAAGTCAAACTTCACCTTGCGGGGATAGCTGTCCAGCGTCTCCAGCACATATTCCTGCTTCTTCCACTGGTTGCCAGCCTTGGACACACCGCCCTGCGGCTCCATCTTCTGGATAATCTTTCCTTTAATGTCCATTTCTTTTCTTAGTTTTAAGTTATTAGTTGCAAGTTACTTAGAAGGCGGATGCCAACTATTAACTATTCTCTATTAACTGTTAACTAAAAATTACTTGCTCTCCTCGGCAATGACCTTGAGGATATTCTGGACCTGCTTCCAAGCCTTGTCAACGGCGGGAATGTGGCAACGCTCGGCGGGCGAGTGAACGTCACGCAGCGTGGGACCGAAGGAGATCATCTCCATGTCGGGGCGTGCCTTCAGGAACAGACCGCACTCCAGACCGGCGTGGATGGCGCGAACCTCGGGACGAACACCGAAGAGCTTCTCCCACGAGTCCTTAGCTACTGAGAGCAGGTGGCTGTCGGCGATAGGCTCCCAGCCCTGGTAACCACCCTCGCTGATGATCTCGTCGGCACCTGCCAAGCGGAAGATCGTTTCGCACCTGTGGGTCAGGTCATACTTACCACTCTCGATTGACGAACGGTGGAACATCTCAATGACAATCTGGTTACCCTCACGCATCTTCACGCTGGCGAGGTTGGTCGAGGTCTCGACAAGGCCTTCAATCTCCATGCTCATGGCATCAATGCCGTGAGGAGCTGCATAGACGGCGTCAACAACGCGACGGGCGGTGTCGGTATCGATGATGGTCTCGGGAGCGTCAACGCTCTTGCAGGTGATTTCCATCTTGGGCTCGGTGCGCTTGTACTCGTTCTTTACCTCGGCAATGAAGGTATTGAGCACAACGCTCAGCTTCTCCTTGTCCTCGGGCTTAACGCCGACAACAATGGTAGCGGCGTGGGCGATGGCATTGTGCAGGTTACCGGCATCGATCTTGGCCAGGACATAGTCCATTTCGGCACCGATGTTCCACAGCAGGCGGCTGCTCAGCTTGGTCGTGGTTGCGAAGCCCATGTGGATGTCGGCACCGCTGTGACCGCCGTGGAAGTGCTCAAACTTGATCTCAAAGTAGCAGCGATCCTTGGGAGCAGCCTCGGGCTTGTAGTTGAACTTGAAGATGCTCACCAGACCACCGGCGCAGCCCATGGTGATAACGCCGTCCTCCTCCTCGTCGAGGTTGAGCAGATAGTCACCCACGAGCATGTCGGCCTCAATGTTGCTGGCACCGGTCAGACCGGTCTCCTCGTCAACGGTGGCAAGTGCCTCCAGAGGGCCGCACTGCAGCGTCGGCTCGATCATGGCAGCCAGAGCGATAGCCAGGCCCATACCGTCATCTGCACCCAGCGTGGTGTTGTTGGCACGTACCCATTCGCCATCGATGATGGTCTCGATGGGGTCGGTATCAAAGTTGTGGTTCGAGCCGGGACCTTTCTCGGCGACCATATCCATGTGGCCTTGCAGCACGATGCCCTTGCACTTCTCATAGCCAGGGGCGGCGGGCCTGAACATAGCCACGTTACCGGTCTTATCGATCTTGTACTCCAGATTGTGTTTCTTGGCAAACTCCACGAGCCATGCGCGGATCTTGTCTAACTTGCCTTCCTCGTTGCCACTGGGACGGGGCACCTGGGTGATCTCATGAAAGATGGACCACACTGCCTGCGGATTCAAATCTTTTACTTGCATTGTAAAAATTGATGGTTAAAATGTTAGTGAATATTATGGTTTATAAATTACTGTTAAAGCAAATTCATTTCCACCGCTAAGTTACAACTTTTTCGTGACATAGCATCATTTTTCTTATAAAAAAGAGGGCAGCGATTGTGGCACTGCCCCCTGATCTCATTTATAACGTCCGTAATAACAGTTGAGTATCAACGCTTTTTCCACTCAAGAAACGATGGCTTGTGCTGCTGGTTGCTCTGCTTCATCTTGCGCAGGAAGCTTGCCCATGTTGTAGCTGGACTGTAGCCGTCGCCATCTTTAATCACTCTGAAGTCTCCTACGGAAATGATATAAGGCTTGGGATCGTCGGACTTATCAACCAAGACGAATGCGTATTGCAGATTGTGGATGCCATTCGTGTCCTTGGTGCCCGAAATAATCAGTGCGGTCTTGTAACTGATGTCATAGTCTGAATAATGACCGATCCCATCGGTGTTGAAGAACACGCTGAAGTTGTTGCCCTCTCCACTGATAAAAGCACCCTCTCCTGTCTGTGTGCTGCTCGCTTGCTTCTCCCTGTAGTCCAGTGTGTTGGCATGCATGTCTTGGTTGAGGAACTTGATGTAGGTGTCAGCAAAAACATGACCTACTGGATAATCACCTACTGAGTTATAAGTGAGCTCACTCGGGCTGATGATGAATTCGCCCTCAATGTTGGGTGGATTGTTGCCGTCATAGATGGTGATATAAGGATCCATTTGGTCACGGATGTCAGGAGGAATCACGTGGTCAATACGGCTATAAGCCTTTGTCGTGAACGTGACAGGTTCACTGTAGTTGTAGCCGCTTCCGTCATAGACGTAGGCCCGTGCCCAGTAGGTCGTCTCGGGTTTGATTTTGGAATTACTCTCCGAAGCATTGTATTTCAATGACTGTGTGTAGTCTAAATATGCAGTCGTACTTCCCTCCTCACCGAACTTTTTCTCACCAGTGTTTATGACATTGGTGAAGTCCTCTGATTCGCTTAATTCAAATCCATACCTGAAGGGGAGATTCTCTAATTCTGAATCTGTAACAGCATGCCACTCTTTGTTGTTCTCCATTAAGACGTATCTTGTGTAGAGATTCTCAGCATGAAGATCAATGAGGAGCCCGTCATCATTTGACTTGTCTTCAAAGGTGATAATAGGGCGAACGATACAAGTCTCCTTCATATGAGGTGCGTATAGCACGAGGTCGGCCCACCATTCTCTATTGGTTTTATTGTCAGACATATGGTCATGAATTACTTCGTCACTTAAATCCTCATATGCACTTTTTACCGACATGCCTGAGGCTAAACGGCTCCAGAATTCAACAGCGCCAGCCTGACCCATTTTGTTGCTTTCGTCATAACCCAGATAGGCTCCGGCGCCTTTATTATAAAAAACTCCCGTCAAACTGTAATTGATTGAATCAATTGCAGTGCTGCTTGGGCCTTGCATTGATTGACAAGCAAGATTAAAAACAACACCTTGACCTGGATGATTAAAATTCTGGTTATTTGAATCGATGAACAGTTCGGATACATAAAAAGTGGAATATGTTGAAATCATTTTCTTTGAATTACCATAATAGCCATAAGTAACTTGATTCTCTGGATAATTCCGAATAATGTTTGCTAAGGCTGTGGCATCAATTTTGTTATCAGATCCATAAGGCACCTCAGTGGAAGTACCAATCCAATGTAATGACCTGTCATAAACACCATGTGCTATTATGTAAAGATAATCACAATCGAAAATCTCATTTCTGAAAAACTCTATATTTGGAGACTCAGCAATACGAGCAGTTACATTATCTAGTTCATCAAACAAATATTTTACAGATAATGCACTGCGTTTTGACCAGTCCCTGTCGGTTTGAGCATTAACAATAAGCACCTTTGCATCATCGAAGTCTCGGTGTGAATATGTGTTCCCGTTTCCTTCTGCTTCAACGTTGGCTTTTATCCTTTTTGGCATCTGTTGTGGCGATGTCGCGGCCTCTTCATCGTCAGTGTCACAGCAATAGGAATAAAAAACGGTGCGGAAGTCCTTGATTTTGACAAACATTGTTGTCGTTTCGTTGAAGTAAACGTCCTCGACGCCCTTGAGTGCACGGATTTCATCGGCATATTGCTTCAGTTCATCGATTGATGCACACTTCTTGTAGTAGTCCACAATGGCATAATCGATGTCTGCGACATTTTTGCAGATTTCTACATAGTCGCGTTTGCCGTCGTCATCAATCAGCTCATCCTTGTTACATGAGTTAAATCCGATGCTCAGTAATAGCATGAGCACAACAGGAAAAAGTCTGTTTATTTTCATAGTTGTCTTTTTTAGTAAGAACGGTCCAGCCTGCCGTTACTTGGGGTTGATATGGATAAGTCGCTGGCTGGATTACTGCATCTTGGGTGGATGGAGCAATGCGCTTTAAATGCTATTCTATCGTTGGAGTTATTGTTTTCTGCAAAATTACAAAAAAAATTAAAAAACAAACAAATATTGAAGGCTTTATTTATAAAAAACTTCACACCTCATTGAATATGGGCGAAAGTGGGTCAAAATTTACCCGTTTTCGCCCGTTATCGGCTCAATTCGTAGCCCATGAGGGTGATGGTGGGGCCTGCGGGCAGTTTGCGTGATTTGCCGGCAGTCAGGTGACGGGCAATGCAACTTCTCAGTTGTGAATTGAATTCCAGTATGCCACTTTCATCACAGTCAACGATGGTCACGCTCACATAGTACTTCTTGCCAGCTTTTAGAACGATGTTTTCAGTGGGCTGGGCGGCGAGTTTGGTCTTCTGAGTGGTTGCTGTGACTGTCTTGTAGATGGGTTTGTTGAGGATGTTGACAAATTCCTTGTCCCTGATCTCATAGATGGTGAAACTGAGGACACAGCGGCTGTAGGTGCTCTTCTTGATCGTGAAGAAGATATCACTCACGACCCAATCCTTCTTGACCTTGAATGTCGGGCCCCATTCCAGCCTATTCTCCTGCCACTTGCCACGAAAACTGCCTGACGGTCCAGGCAATTTCTTGCCCAGAATGGTCTTTAATTTGTTTTTCTTGCCGATGACGACTTCACCCAGTTTCACACTCTTGTCCTTGACGATGATGGACAATGGCTTGCCCCCACTATAGGTGGAGTGGGGAATGGTTGCTTTATCATAAGAAACGTGGGTGATGGCCAAGTCATTTTTCTTGCCATGAGGAATCGTTAATGTAAAATGCCCTTGGGCATCGGCAAGCGTGCCGATAGTATCACCCATGAGCGCTACTGTGGCATACTCGACAGCTTCGCCCCGTTCATTGGAAATGCGCCCGGTGACAGTAGTCTGTGCCATCGCGATGAGTGAGAAGGAGGCTGCAAGAATGGTCATCAGAATTGTGGCAGTTTTTTTCATTTTGTACAGTTTGTTTTTGTCTGTGATGCCACAAATGTAGTATAAAAACCGACAGGTCAGGCACATCGTGCCGCCCCGTCGGTGATATTTAAGACTAAATAAGTTTTATTGAACGTGGTTAACACCCTGGTTAACCTCACGTAAAGCCGCGAAGGCGCGAAGTCGCGAAGTCATTTTTGTTGTTCGCAAGAGGCTCGCAATTATTTGAAACAATGGTGCGCTGATGCCCACCTAAAAGACTTAGCGGCTTGGCGTCTTAGCGTGAATTTTGTATAAGCGTATTGGCATCATCAATTCACGTCCTGTAGCGTCAGTCTTGACTTCCCACCAGGTAGCGCATCCACACGATGCCGTCTTGC
>Ga0247611_10008179_pt1 | contig 12957 bp, 12 predicted proteins | sample 177DNAGHGhighgp2_FD_192422 | JGI IMG/M metagenome (GOLD analysis project Ga0247611, IMG submission 192422) | Sheep rumen microbial communities from Palmerston North, Manawatu-Wanganui, New Zealand - 1770 DNA GHGhigh gp2 | ecosystem: Host-associated > Mammals > Digestive system > Stomach > Rumen... | reverse complement strand
TCTGATATTTGAGAAGTTATCCAGTTCAATTCTCTTTATGTAGCCTTTCTTTGTAAGCATTATCAAATTAAGTTCGTGTGAGAATTGACTTACAGGAACAACTGCCGTAATTTGTTCATCCTGTTCTATCGGAAGAACATTTACTATCGGTAAACCCTTAGCCTGACGGCCGCCTTCAGGGAAGTCATATACATTCAAGCTGTATACGGTACCCTTAGATGAGAAGAACAATACCTTATCGTGCATCATTGCCGTAAAGAAATGTTGAATATCATCATCCTCTTTTGTTTTAATACCGGATTTTCCTCTTGTTGCACGGTTTTGACGTTCAAATGTGTCAAGTGAAATTCTCTTCAGGTATCCCTGATGTGTAATGAATACTGCCATAGGAGTATTCGGAGTTAAGTCTTCAATAGTAACTTCACCCTGTTCAGGAACAATCTGAGTCTTTCTGTCATCGCCGTATTTTTCTTTATCTTCAAGTAATTCTGCTTTGATGATGTCAAGAATTTTTTGACGACTTGCAAGGATGTCCTCGTATTCGGCAATCTTCTTGATTAATTCATCATATTCAGCCTTAACTTTGTCTTGCTCCAATCCTGTCAATCTTCTTAATTGCATTTCAAGGATTGCGTTAGCCTGATCAATATCAAGACCGAATCTGCTCATCAAGCCTTCTCTTGCATCATCAGTGGTTTTTGACTTCTTAATTAATTCAATAACTTCGTCAATTGAACCCAAAGCAATCATCAAGCCTGCCAATATATGTGCTCTGACTTTTGCTTTTTTCAGGAAGAAAATAGTCCTTCTTGTTACTATTTCAACCCTGTGTTCAACGAACTCATTTAACACTTCGTACAAATTCAACAATCTTGGTTGTTTACCGCAAAGTGCAAGCATATTTACACCAAAAGTTGTTGAAAGCTGTGTATATTTGAATAAATTATTTTTTACAACATCAGGTTTAGCGTCACGTTTTAGTTCAACAACAATACGGACACCGTCCCTATCGGATTCATCACGAATATCTGATATTCCGTTAATTCTCTGGTCTTTAACAAGTTCTGCCATTTTTTCGATAAGCATTGACTTGTTAACCTGATAAGGAATTTCCGTAATAACAATAGCTGTTCTTGACTGTCTGCCGGCTCCGCCTGCAATTTCTTCGTATCCTGCAACAGCCTGCATCTTGATAGAACCACGACCTGTTTCATAAGCCTGTTTTATATCGTTCAACCCTACAATAGTTGCCGCTGTAGGGAAATCAGGTCCTTTTATGTATTCCATTAATTCTGCAACCGTAATATTAGGATTGTCAATTAATGCAATGGTACCGTCAACTACTTCTGCCAGATTATGAGGCGGTATATTTGTTGCCATACCAACTGCAATACCGGAACATCCGTTCAACAGCAGCATTGGAAGTCTTACCGGCAAAACCGTAGGTTCTTGTAATGAACCGTCAAAGTTAGGTTCAAATTCAACAGTTTCGCAGTCAATATCTGCTAACATAGACTGGGTAATCTTATGCATACGGGCTTCTGTATAACGCATTGCGGCTGCCCCGTCACCATCAACCGAACCGAAGTTCCCGTGACCGTCAACTACAAGATATCTTGTATTAAAATCCTGAGCCAAACGTACTAACGCTTCATATACAGAACTGTCACCGTGAGGGTGATATTTACCAAGAACTTCACCAACGATACGGGCACATTTTCTGAACGGTTTGTCAGGTGTCATACCCAATTCGTTCATAGCATATAAAATACGTCTGTGTACAGGTTTTAGACCGTCACGAACGTCAGGTAACGCACGCCCAACGATTACACTCATTGCATAATCTATATAGCAGCGTTTCATCTCTTCTCTAATATTAACGTCAACGATTTTACCATCGCCAAATATATTTTGTTGACTCAATTTTCATCCTCCATGTCGGGTATAATATAGCTATATCATAGCATAAACATAGCTTTTTGGGTAATTTTACAAAAAACTTTACAATTAGAAAATCTTACAAACAAGCTGCGAAATAAAACAGTGAAGGTAAGTGAACTTTTAGAGATTTTTGATGTTTTGGATTATGAAATTATAGTAAGAAAAAGGTAAGAATTCATTTTTATATAACATAATATATGTTATGGGCACAAAACAACTTCTCCCTCGGGGAGAAGATACGGTTACAAGCAAATTTATTTGCTTAGTAACCGTTGATGAGGGGGAGTTATTCATGATAGAATAAATTTATGGTAAACTATCATGAATATAATAAAAATACCCTATTAAATGCCAAAAATCTTCGGCGTGAAATGACAAAAGAAGAAATTAAATTATGGAACATGCTAAAAAACAGACAACTTATGGATTTAAAATTTAGGCGTCAATTTCCTATAGGTGATTATATTGTTGATTTTGTTTGCCTGGATAAAAAGTTAATTATTGAGTTGGATGGTGGACAACACAACGAAATACAAAATCTTATGTATGACAAAATAAGAACAGATTACTTGAACAGGCAAGGTTATAAAGTTCTTAGATTTTGGAATTATGAAGTTTGGGATAATTTTACAGGAGTAATAGAAAAAATAATTCAGGAGGCATATGAATAAGCCCCCTCACCTACAAATGTCCCGGCTCATAAATTCGCCGACATTTGTTTTCCTCTCCCCAAGGAGAGGTAGATTTTGTATTATCCCCATAACATATATTATGTAGGCTACGCAAGTTTTTCCGCCTGTCAAATCAAAGATTTGTGCGTTCACTTCACTTTGTTACGTTCACAACGGCGGTATCGTAGTGTTGCCCTGCTTGTCTTGCTCTCGCAAGCCAACACCGGCAACACCGGCTTACGCAAGTTCTGCGGCACGATATGAGCTTCTGACAAGAGGATTTATTTGATAATGCTTTATTCCAACCTTTTCAGCAAGTTTTTGTAACTCCTCAAATTCCTCAGGAGTATAATATTTTGAAACTTCAAGATGTTCTTTTGACGGTTGTATATATTGACCTATTGTCACAATATCACACCCTGCATTTTTCAAATCCGTTAAAGTTTCTTCTATCTGTTCATAAGTTTCACCAAGTCCAACCATTAGTCCTGATTTTGTCTTAATTTTGCTGTTTGCTTTAATATATTTTAAAACATTGAGAGATCTGTCATAATCTCCCTGTGGTCTTGCTGTTTTAAATACTGCTCGGACTGTTTCTATATTATGGTTAAATATATCAGGTTCTGAAAAGATGATTTTATTTAATGCGTTTGCATCCCCTTTAAAATCAGGAGTTAAAATTTCTATTTTTGTATCGGGTGAAAGTTTACGAATTTCTGAAATACATTGTTCAAAATGTTCTGCTCCGCCATCAGACAAATCATCTCTTGTAACAGAGGTAATTACCGCATATTTTAATCCTAAATCCTTTACGGCTTGTGCTATGTGCAGAGGTTCCCGCTTATCAAGCGGCTCCGGTCTTTGGCATGAAATATTGCAATATCTGCAATTTCTGGTGCAAACATTTCCCATAATCAAAAATGTTGCCGTATTTTTTGTATAACATTCATTTTTGTTCGGGCATCTTGCGTTTTCACATACTGTATTTAAGCATCTGTTTTTAAGAATTTTCCTTACATTTTTTGTTGTTTCGGTGTTTATAATCGGTCGTTTTAAATAATCAGGTAATCTTTGCGGCATTTTGTTTTCCCCTTGCATAACTTTTGATTTTAGTTTGGAAATTACGTCATTGTCAGGTGTAAGTTTTTCAAAAATATATTCAATTTTTTGAGGATTTGAAGATGTTATTGTCAGCATGTAATCGTCTTCAAATACGGTCGTGTGTGTTTGTTCCGTTTTTGCCTGAATTTTTATTTCTGCTTCAAGTTGTGTCCATTTTTTGTAAAATTCGATTTTGTTATCAGTATTTATATCGTAATGGTTTCCCAGTTTTGAAAAATCACGTTCTTTCATGTATTCAATATCAAGTCCGACAGAATAATCACTAAACGCAACTGCAACAATATCGTTTGAATGCGTTATGCTGAATTGTATATCAGAGTATTTATATTTTGGTTTGTTTTTTTCAACAATAAGAGTTCTGTCTGAGATGTTGTAAATTTTTTCTCCGACATAATCAACAATATATTTACCCAATTCAGACTGTAATTTTTTTTTCTGAACACGGGAAAACTCTGATATATCATCTTTTTGTAATTTTAAATAAAAAATTTTCATACAGGTAATTTTATTACAGATACCTGATTAGTGCAACTTAAATTCCTGCCGCTAAATTTATACAAGACTTAAATAGTTTCTGTTAGCAGTTTTTTGCTGAAGATTTTGTAATCTTGTTTTTGCAAAATGAGCCTGATTAAGCTGGGGTTTTTGCTGTATAAATTTTCTGTAGTATCTTTGTGCATCAGTTTTGTTGCCGGTTTTTTCAAGGCAGGTAGCAATTCCCAGATATGCCTGAGCATTGGTCGGTGCTACTTTTATTAAATCGATAAGCACTCCGCATGCCTCTTTGTATCTTTTTAATTTCATAAGAAGTGTAGACTTATGCTCATAAGCACGAACATAGTTTGGCGAATTTTCAATTAATTTCTGATAAATCATCAAAGCCATATCGTCTTCTTCACATAGTTCATGAGAAATTCCTAACTGCAAAATTGCACTCGGGTTATCAGGATTAATTTGTATTGCCTGTACAAAGTTTTTAATTGCTCCGCACGGTATTCCTTCCAACTGGTGACAGATGCCAAGTTCGTAGTATGCATCGTAAAAATCAGGCTTAATTTCAACAGCTTTTTCAAATGTTTTTATTGCCTTTGCATAATTTCCCAAAGATTTGTAACACAATCCCAATCCGTAGTATGAATTTACATCTTTTCTGTCAACAAGAATCGCATTAAGATATATAGCAACGGCATCTTTATATGAGCTTTGCTCTCTTAATTTGTCAGCTTTGTTTGAAAAACTTTTTGCAAGTCTCAACTTCGGCTTAGACATATATTTTGTTTTTTCTTGCTGTTCTTCCAAAATAACCTCTTCTACATGTGATATTGTACAGATTTTTGTGCAGTGGTAGAACAATCCATGGATTTATAAACTTATCAATCATTGGATTTATTATTTTTATGTGTTATAAATTTGTTATGAAGAAGATTGCAATTTTATTGGCTTTAATATGTTTTATATCTACTCAGGTTATTGCTGAAGAGATTACGCTTGATAATATTAAGCCTGAGCATATTGAACTTCCTAAAAATAATGTTCAGTATAAAAGTTCTCTAATGCTTAATGATGATAATGCATTACAGGAAATTGTAACCAAGCAAAAAGAAAAAGATTTAGAGGATATTGAGGCTTTATGGAAAGGAACGGTTGATAACAATCAGGTTATAGGATTTGCTCTTAAAAAGCTGGCTACTCCTGAAAGCCAAAGACGTATTCATTCTTCTTTGATGTCAAAAACTATGTCTGCACTTGTTGCGGGAGCTTCCTTCGCTCCTTCTTTAATCGGGGCTGATTACCTGACTCAGACTTCAGCATTTGCAGCAGGCAGACTGGCTCAAAATTTAATTAATAAGAAAAATGTTCCGTCTGAAATCCCGTTAACAGATACTGAAATGATTGAACTTGCCGGACTTGTTGAAAGTTTACAGGATAGAATTATTACTGCTTACTATAACTATAAAAGTTCACTTTCGCAACTGAAAGAAACCAGAAGTAAGCTGCTTTTGTATAACAGAAACTTCTCAAAGGCCATGGACGAGGATGACTTACTGGAAATTACAATATCTTCTTCTCTGTATGATAATATGCACATAGAAGAGGTTTACTATCTTGAAAAAGCAAAAAAATACCACCTTGAATTACAGCGTCTTGCAGGGAAAAAAGTTGTTGATAAATTAAACCTGTACCAGTACAACTATAATACTGTAATGTTCAAGGATAACGGAGGTGTAAAATGAAGAAACTTTTGATTGCACTTCTCCTTTTTACTGTCGGAAACTTTGCTTTTGCAGAGGAAGTAAAATTTGATGATATATATGATGCAAACATAAAAGAACCTGCTTATCGTGTAGGATTAACCGATGAACCGGAAAAGCCGTATCTTGAAGTAAAAATTAATCAGGTGAAAGAAGATAAAGTTAAAATTGATACTACGTTTGCTGATACTCCTGATTTAACTTATGCTGATTTAAGTATTAAGAGGATGTCTAAGGAAATTTCAAAAGAAATAGAGTTAGATGAAGCTGATATGTATGAGGATTTAACACTTTTATGGCAAGGTGCTGCTGCTAAGAGTGATACCATAAGTTTTGCTTTATATAAACTCTCAAATCCTGAAGAAGATAAGCCAAAAGAGAGTTCAGTCAAAAAAGTTTTGACAACAATTGCAAGTATGTCAACACTTGTTGGTGCCGGAGTTGGAAACCCTCTGATTGCTGCCGGTTCAATGCTGGGTAGTAACGTATTTGGAATTATGTCTCAGGATACCAAGGCTTTAAATTATAAATATACAAAGGTTACTGATGCTGATATGATTTTATTAATCAGAAAAATTGAGGATTTGCAGCAGCTGACGGTTGATTTGTATAACGATTACATGACATCAAGAAAAATGCTTGATATGAATACAAAGATTGCTGAACAGAGAAAAAGGTACTATGAATCTGCTCAAAGTCTTTCCAGAGAAATTATTTTGATAACCGATGCTTACTACAGATCTTCGTTGGATGAACAGATGAAGGCTCGTGCTTCATTCTATTCAAAACGTGCTGCTTTGGAACAGTTTGTCGGTACTGATGTTTTCCAACAGTTTGAGGAAAACTTAAAGAAGAGAGAAGCCAGTAATAATGACTAAAATTGTTCCGTATAAAGTTTATACAGGCAGTGAAAATATGCGTATAGATAATGAACTTTTGGAAATGTCTATATCTAATCAGTCAACAACTCCTGTCTTTAGGTTATATGGTTGGTCTCCGGCGTGTATTTCTCTCGGTAAAAATCAGGAAGATTCTTTTATAGATAAATTGTTTCTGAAAGATACCGGTATTGATTTAGTCAGAAGGCTTACAGGGGGCAGAGCTTTACTTCATGATGATGAAATTACATACAGTTATGTCTGTCCTGTTTCTTATTTAAAGCATGGAGAAAATGTCGTTAAATCTTATATTGAAATTTCTCAAATTTTGATAGATAAATTTGCCAAAATTGGTATAAAGCTTGATTTTGGCGGTAAAAAAGAGGTTAATACAAAATTTGATTATTGTATGCTTATTTCAACCGGTGCAGATTTGTGCTATGAGGGTAAAAAGCTTATAGGTTCTGCTCAGTGTCGTAAACATGGATACATTCTTCAACACGGTTCTATTTTGTATGATTATAACCGTGAGCTTTTGGAAAAAATATTCCATGAAAATATTGATACATCAAGTATTACTTCCATAAAGGAAATTAATCCCGAATTAAAGAAAGAAGATATAATTTCTCTTTTTGAAAGTATTGATTAGTTATAATATTTTTGTGGCTCTGTCTAATATACCTAAGCAATAAGATATTGCAATTCCGTAATTTGTAATCGGAATGTTTGAATTGTTTGCTTTTATTATACGGGAGAGTACTTCTCTACGATTTGTCATGCACGCACCGCAATGAATTACCAGTTTATATTCCGATATATCAGGAAAATCGTGTCCCGAATAGTGTTCTATAATAAGATTTTTACCTGTTTTCTTCTTTAATAAGTTAGGTATTTTTACTTTTCCTATGTCATCTTCTATTGCATGGTGCGTACAGCTTTCAAGTATTAGAACTTTATCACCGTCATGCAATTCGGAAATAGCTTTTGCCCCGTCTTTAAATGCTGATATATCACCTTTTAATTTTGCGAACAAAATCGAAAAAGAGGTCAAAGGGATATCATCAGGTACAATTTCACTAACCTGTTTAAATGCCTGAGAATCTGTTATAACAAGTGCAGGCGGCTCTTTTAAATTTTCTATTGCCTGTTTAAGCTCGGTTTCTTTTACGACATAAGTAAGACAATTACTGTCCAGTAAATCTCTTATTGTCTGAACCTGAGGTAATATAAGTCTGCCCTTTGGAGCTTCTTTGTCAATAGGAACAACCAGTATAACCGTACTTCCGGAAGAAACTAAATCGCCTGCAATTTTTGGAGAATTAACAAATTCTTCCGGCAATAGTTTTACAATTTCGGATTTGAATTTAAATATAATATCTTTGTCGTTTAATGCGGAGGTTAAGATTATGTGCGGTGTCAGCGTGTACAAATCACTCATAACCGTTTCGTTTACATCGCCGATATCAGTCTTATTTACTATTATCAGGTACGGAATATTTAGTTCGTCAAATTGTTTTATAATATTTTTTTCGTAATCATCAATTCCGTTATAATCACATACGATAACACCAATATCAGTGCGGTTAATTACCTTGATTGCTTTTTCAATACGGCTTGCAGATAATTCTGTTGAGTCGTCAAGTCCTGCCGTGTCAAGTAATCTTACGGCACCTACAGGTAACAATTCCATTGATTTTTCAACAACATCCGTTGTCGTGCCTGCAATATCGGACACAATAGAAACATCCTGTCCTGTAATTTTGTTTATTAGTGAAGATTTACCTGTATTCGTTTTTCCAAAAAACGATATATGGATTCTGTCCGATTTTAATGTTTGCAATTTTTCCCCCAAAATGTATATATTTTACTTAAAATAATATTCAATATCCGACTGTAAATCCAGAAGCTTTGCATCTTTTCTGAAAATTTTTGATTTAATTCCAAGTTTTGCAAGTCTGTATAGTATGCTTACCGCAAGAACTCCAAATCCGTATTTACACGAACGAATGAAATTAATCGAAGACGCCTCTTTGAAATATTTTGTAGGACAGGATATTTCGCCAATGTTGTAATTATTATAAAACATCAGAGCAATTAATTCATTATCAAATATAAAATCATCATTGCATGCTTCCAGAGGAAGTTCCCGTAAAACTTTTGCCGTAAAACCTCTGAAACCTGTATGATATTCCGATAATTTCTGATTTGTTAAAACATTCTCAAATGCCGTTAAGCATTTATTAGCAATAAATTTATATAACGGCATTCCACCTTTGAGTGCTGAATTTCCGAGCATTCTTGATGCAAGCACTGCATCATACTCTTCAAAAGCCATCATTGAAACGATTGCGGGAATTAATTTTGGCGTATATTGATAATCCGGATGCAACATCACAACGATGTCTGCTCCGGATTTCAATGCTGCTTTATAACATGATTTCTGGTTGCCGCCATATCCCCTGTTTTCTTTGTGGACAATGGTTTTTATACCTAACTCTTTTGCAACTTCTCTGGTTTCATCCTGAGAATTGTCATCTACAAGGATAACTTCATCTACAAAATCTTTGTATATTTCATTGTAAGTTTGTCTAAGAGTCTTAGCCGCATTGTATGCAGGCATGATTACGACGACTTTTTTACCGTTTATCATTTTTATTCTTCTGCAGAAACTGCTTCTTCCTTAACATCAGTTCTGATAGATGATTTATCAGTGCCTAATGATTTATTTTTAAACTTGTTGACCTGTCTGCTTAATTTATCAGCAAGTAAATCAATACTTTCATACATAGAATCTGCAGCTTCTTCACATCTTACAACACCTGTATTTAATTTGCAGTTAACTTCTGCAACGTGTTTTCCTGATGCTGAAGGGTTTTTGATAACTGACAAAACTACGTCGATACCCTGAATTTGGTCATAATGATTAGCTACTTTGCCTATTTTCTCCTTAACATAAGCCTTAATAGCATCTGTAATTTCAATGTTTCTACCATTAACGTGAATGTGCATTTATACCTCCGTGTCTATATTGGTGCAACACAATACACCATAAATAATCTGCTTTAACAGTATAACACAATCAGTCAAATTTTTAAAGTCTGTATTTTAATATGCAGTTAAATTTTTTGCACAAAAATACAAAACAATATTATCTGACAATAAATTGTGATGTTGATTTAAGAATTAAGCATCTTCTTCTATAAGAAACTGCTGTAATTCTACGTTAGGAGTCCCGATAACTCTGACTAATTCTAAAACGGAAGCTTTCATCTGACATTTCTGTGAAGATCCGCTAAAAAAATCTTTATAGAAACAACCTTCACAATTACATCCTCTCTTATAGCACTCTAAAGCTGTTGTAGTCCATCTTCTTACAGCAACGGCTCTGCCCATATCCCTACTTCTAAACAATTTATGAATCTCCAATTTAAATTATCTTATCTACTCACCCCAGATTTCACTTAACACATATCCCAATAGCTGAAATCTGTTCCCCAAGGTTCCATGCCCTTTTTCTTATTTAATGATATGTAAATGGATAAAATTTTTCAATAGCAAAACATGTCATTATTAACATTTGTAACAAGTGTCTAAAAGCCATGTAATGCCTGTTTATGCGAAATTTAAAACATGCTAAAACATGACCTGTACATGGTTTTAGCATGGTTAATCCGTGAAATTATGCTCTATACATGAATTTCTGTGTTTTTTCTTTATATTAAGTTTTGTAAAATATTTATTAAAAGGTGTATAATAATAATATGATTACCCGTTCTGAACTTGATAATCTGGCAAAAAAATATGAAGCAGAAAGTTTTATTGATGCTGATCCAATTCGCTTTCCGCACATGTATAAGTCGAAAAAAGATATTGAAATAGCAGGTTTTATTTCATCGCTTGTTGCTTATGGTTCAAGAAAAGTGTTCATCAAAAAATTGGAACAGCTTTTCACTATTGCCCAAAATGAGCCGTTAAATTTTATTCTAAATTTTGAAGACGGGATTTTGGGGGATTTCAACTACAGGTTTGGAAGGACTGAGGATTTCAATCAAATTTTTCATATAATGAAAACTCTGTATTCAAATGACGGAGGACTTGAAAAATTATTTGAGTATGCTTACGAAAATGTCGGTACGTTAAGGAATTTGGGATTTTTCAAAATTGTTACGGATTATTTTTATTCCCGTGTAAAATCCGGTACAGGACAGGGATTTTATTTTATGATTCCAAACCCTGAAAACGGCGGTGCTATGAAGAGAATGAATATGTTTCTTCGCTGGATGGTAAGAAAACCTCCGGTAGATTTTGGAATATGGGATTTCATTCCTTCTTCCGAACTTTTAATTCCGCTTGATGTACATGTTGCAAGGGTATCAAGACAAATGGGCTTGTTAAAAAGAAATTCCAACGATTTCAAGGCTGTAATTGAATTAACTGATAATTTAAAAAAATATAATCCTGATGACCCCGTAAAGTATGATTTTGCAACTTTTGGTTACGGCGTTTCCGAAAAGTAAATTTCACTTTCTTAACATCCTTTACTTATGTTTATGACTCGTCTAAAATATACTCATTGGATTAAATAAGGAGATAGGGATGAATTTAGAACATATAAAACAAACTGATCCTGTTGTTGCAGAACAAATTGAATTGGAATTGAAAAGACAACAGGAAACAATAGAACTTATTGCAAGTGAAAATTGCACATCATTAGCCGTTATGGAAGCAAGCGGAAGTGTTTTGACAAACAAATATGCAGAAGGTAAACCACATAAAAGATATTATAACGGCTGTGAACACATAGACGTAATTGAAGAAATTTGCCAAAAACGTGCGTGTGAATTATTTGGCATGGACCATGCAAACGTTCAGCCACACAGTGGAGCTCAGGCTAATATGGCAGTATTTATGGCGACCATGAAACCGGGTGACAGAGTGTTGAGTATGGATTTATCAAATGGCGGACATCTTTCTCACGGTTCTCCTGTTAATTTTTCGGGTTTGTATTTTGACGTAAAATGCTACGGAATTAACGAATATGGCGAAATTGACTATGATGACGTAAGAAAAATGGCAATCGAGCATAAACCAAAACTTATAATTTGCGGAGCAAGTAATTATTCAAAAATCATTGATTTTAAGCGTTTCAGAGAGATTGCGGATGAAGTCGGAGCATTATTGCTTGCTGATATTGCACATATTGCAGGACTTGTTGCGGCAGGTTTACATCCGTCCCCTGCACCGTATGCACATTTTGTAACAACTACAACCCATAAATCTTTAAGAGGTCCGAGAGGCGGTATTATTATGTGCAAAGAAGAATTTGCACAAGCTATTGATAAAGCAGTATTCCCGGGAATGCAGGGCGGACCTTTGGAACATATAATTGCGGCAAAGGCGGTTGCTCTTCTTGAAGCTTCCAAACCTGAATTTAAAGAATATGCAGCACAAATTATTAAGAACGCAAAGGCTCTTGCACAAGGCTTGATGGACGAAGGTTTGGATATCGTTGGCGGAATGACTGAAAATCACCTTATGACACTTGATTTGAGAAAAACGGGTAAAACAGGCAAGGATATGGCAAATGTTCTTGAAGTTGTCGGAATTACCGCAAACAAAAACACCGTACCGAACGATCCTCAAAGTCCTTTTGTAACAAGCGGTATAAGACTTGGTACTCCTGCTGTTACAACAAGAGGGTTTAAGGAAGAGGATATGACAGAAGTCGCAAAGATTATTGCAGGTGCAATATATGCTTCCGATAATGAACAGGGATTAAAGAATTTAAGAGAACGCTCTTTGAAACTCTGTCAAAAACATCCGCTTTATACATAGAAACAAACAGGCTTGCAAAAACTTAAAAATAGTTTATAATGATAATGTACAAAAACCACGGAGGATATTATCATGATTGAATTTAAGCATAGGGGGGGGGGGTAAAATCCTCTCGTAGTAAGGGTTCTAACGATTTAGGAAGTTTTGCATCTAAGCAGCTATGCAGCTTGGAAGGGACTGCTTTACCCTCTACCAACGGGAGAGGGTTGAAAATCAACTTGAGCAAAGCGAAAGTTAGATTTTCGGGTGAGGGGTCAG
>Ga0247611_10008178_pt1 | contig 12957 bp, 16 predicted proteins | sample 177DNAGHGhighgp2_FD_192422 | JGI IMG/M metagenome (GOLD analysis project Ga0247611, IMG submission 192422) | Sheep rumen microbial communities from Palmerston North, Manawatu-Wanganui, New Zealand - 1770 DNA GHGhigh gp2 | ecosystem: Host-associated > Mammals > Digestive system > Stomach > Rumen... | reverse complement strand
CAGATCGGTTTCTTCGTCCGCACCGCGCTGCCGCCGGTGGAGGGCATCTTCTACGACGGGCAGGTTTTCGACGCCTACGCCTTCGCAGCAGACATGATACGTTCGGCGCGGAAACGAGTCATTCTCATCGACAACTACGTGGACGATTCTGTGCTGCTGACATTGGCGAAACGCGAGGAAGGTGTATCGGCGGAGATTGTCACAAGGCACGTCGCGGAAACGCTAAAACTCGACCTCCAACGCCACAATCGGCAATACCCGCCCGTCGCAATCCGGGAGTGCGAGCGCTACCACGACCGCTTTCTCATCATCGACGACACTGTCTATCATCTCGGCGCATCCCTCAAGGACTTGGGCAAGAAAATGTTTGCGTTCAATCGGATGGAGGTGGCGGCGGAAGAGATTCTGACAATTTGATGGAAAAGAGGGCGATTACAGTTAGCAGTGAGTAGTTAGCAGGGGAGCAGCGGGCGCATGGAGCCGTCTGCGTCCCGCAGACGAAGCGCGGGGACGTGGGGAACGGGGCGATATGTTTGGTCGTGGTTCATACACGCTGGTTCGACGGTGCAAAAGTAGTATTTTTTTTGTAGCAATTCGGAGCGAGATGGAGCCGTCTGCGTCCTCGCAGACACACTGGTGTTCGTTGGAGGTTCCGCTCGACGCTGCGCGTTGCCGATGCAGCGTTCACTGGCGAGAAGGAGGTTCCGCTCGACGCTACACGTCTCGCGGATGACGTGCGCCGCGCACGGGGCAAAAGAGGGAAAAGATGGGCGGCGGAGATGGTGTCACTGGCAACGGAGAGACTTTCCCCGCCGCCCATCTTTTCCCTTCCCCTCATCCGGCGACGCACGTCATTCCGCCGCCGACGATAGGAGGTGGCGGAATCCCCAACGACGACCATGCGGTTCTGTCCGTTGTGGAGGCGGTTCATTTCCACCCGTATCTGCTTGACGGAGGCCTCCACCTCCTTGCCGTTGATGTAGATGGTTACCCTTCGGGTGCTGCTCTTTGCCATAGACTGCTGTTTTGGCAAAGATGCTTCAAACGTCCGTCATGGAAAGGGACGGCAAAAGAAAACCGCAGTCGTACTGATTGACTGCGGTTTGTTTCCTTGGTGTCCGCGACAACGATTGCGGTTATGAGACGTTTATGGCGAAATTCGAGCGGAATGCGTGCCCGGTCGCCCGCCCCAGCCCATCCGAGAACTCAAAATCGAGCGTTTTTTATTCGTACAGCTGATTGTAAGAAGACTCAATTTTTCAATTCTCAAGGGGGAATAAATCAGTTCTCGGACAGCTTCCCCCAAAAAAAAGAATGTGTGTACAAAAATATCCTAATTTAGTTTAGGAGAAAACATAGCATTATGTCTTTACCACCATTTATTCATTCGCTACTACTACAATAAGGAGCATAACATAATAAAAAAAATTATACTCCCAGTGATGTAAAAAAAAACGGCCATGCCTTTTAATTTCCTCCCATGCTCAATTGTATATCTATTCTTTAACTTCTTGTACTTTTTTTCGTTGTACCTTGTTAAATTAATCAAATAGATTGGTAATGCAGTGCATATTATTAGAATAGCATTGATATTGATATTTAATTTAAATAATAAAACACTGCTAATAATTATCGAGCATATATTAAAGTACTCACAAGTCGAAAGCACTCCCCACCCCCAAATCCAAGTATCAATTGGATCAACAATTTGATAGTATCTTGAATCGGTTATTCTATAAAAAACATAATCAAAAAAATCTAACATATGCAATGTGTTTTACCTCATTCCTATTCTAAGAGCAGGATATTCCTTACTCATCATATCAGCACGATCTAAAGCATCCTGCTTTAACATGTTGAAAATTTTATCTGCATTTTTCACTACAGCAAAATAATACATAGAGGCTCCCATACCTATAGGTCCAGCAAGTGCCGTTAGTCCTGCACAACCATCTGCTATTAACCAATTTCTTTCAGATGTACTTTTTGCCTGTGCGGCCTGCAAAAATGATATTCCAGCCGAAATACCTCCAAGAATACTACCTCCGATTTTTAATCCTTTAGCCGCTTTTGATAACATTGTTGGTGTAACATACTGATTTCCTTTCCAACCTTTGGCGTAAAATCTGAAATCCAATTGTCCTTTGCTATTTGTCATTCTAAAAGTAGCTTTTGATTTTTCACCTGCAACACCAACAGTTCCAACAACAGTAGATCCTGCTGACAAAGCATTATTTACATTGCTTAAAAGATTGTTGTACTCCTTTTTGTTCTGAAGGTCATATTGTTTAGATGATCCATCGGGGGTCTGCAATATAGCTGTTGTGCCATTGATTGTTAAATTATACTCCGTAGGAGGATTATCTATTTCTTCCCCATTCGGATCCACCAACTTCACTGGGTTATTAGCACAGTAAACATAGGGACTCAACGAGGGATATTTGTCACTCATCGGGTCCACGCTCAACCACACACTCAAATCGCTGCTGTAATACCGTGAGCCGAAGTAGCTTAGGCCGGTTTCGGAGTCCTTTTCTTTGGCGGAGAACGTGTAAGTTGAGTTAGCAGTTAGCAGTGAGTAGTGAGCAGTTAGTCGGGATTCGGAAGTGCCTGTACAGATCCGGTAGCAGAAGCCAGCCCCGCCAGGGGCCAAAGCTCGGTAGGACAGCGCAAGCCCGCAGCCAGCATGTCCCGCAGGGACAAAAGCCCGGTAGGAAACGTATGCGGCGCGGGTTTCCCGGAGCCCCTTCAGGGGCTGGACGGGGTGTGTCTCCGCGTATTGCGCGTATCTGCGCGTATTCTTCCGCAGACAATCTGCGGGTTTCTGCGGGAGCAACGGGCTATATGTGAGGGTTGCAGGCATAGGATTTTAATGTGGCGAAATTACAAAAATATCATATACGGGTAAATTGCTACTTCAGGATTTTTTTATTCTTTTGCAAAAACATTTGACTTATGTAGCATAAGACTCTAAGCAACAGAGCTTGGGCCGAAATGACGTTGGCACAACAAATGGCAAACATAGGAAGTGAAAGTCACCGCGCCACTAAATGGCTTGCCAAAGACCGCATTGACAACGCCGAACGTGCTTTCGAGCGTATGCAGGAGCTGGTGGACCTCACTATCGCTTACGGTCGCCTCAATTCCCCCAACCGAAAGGCTCTTCTAAAAGAAATCTGTCGTTTCAGGGAACTTTTCTGCAAGGCATTCCTTGATTCCAATCTGACCGAACTTTCCGCACTCAACCATTATCTTGATCATTTTGCCAAAATCAGGACATAGCGTTTCGCGGATCTCGCGTAACTGGATGCATACTCATAGTCCGAAACGGTGCGCTGTGCGGGCAAAATCCTCGGATAGGGGGGCATCGGAGTATTTAAACGTCTGAGCTGTTCCAGACAAATGGTCACCCACGATTCTCATACCCATTAGAAGACAGATACGCTTTTGGAACGTTCGGCCGTGTGTGAACCGTGGTGACAATTCTTCTCATTCATGGAAGGTCGCTTTTTAGCATTTAGAAGTACATAATAATTGTAACCAGCAATATCGATATATGGAATTAGCATTTTCTTGTAAATGATTGTGGATCGGCTCCGCCCTGGGTGTTGCATTCGGTAAAACATCTTTCCTAAAGAATCAATTACCGGGCCGCAGCAATCTTTTTTTACAATTGGAGCAATAGTCATAACATAACATTTTCCTTTCTTTAAATGAGATTCCCTTTTTTCCAACAGCATTAGTCGTATATGAGAGGGGGACTGATTGCACCCGTCAGTGTTTTCAATGTCTATCAAGTATAAACGACAACGTTTGAGCCGATTCTTTACAACAATATAATTATCGCGCTTTACTATCCGGTCCTTTATTTTGTAAACACCAAACAATGTGTCTGTTAAATCCTGAGCCCCGAACTCTTCCTGAGGCGGAGAAAACAAAAATAAATCTTCACCGTGGAGATACAGTGCACGATTCTCGATTGATTGCAAATAATGTATGACCTCTTTCTTTTGGTTTGTTTTTTTATTGCCCAAAGAATCACAAAAGATTATCCCGTAAGGAGATGCTTTTTGGGCTAGGCAAAGTTGACAGGCCATCAATCCGATTATTGTTAAAAAAAAACGTACTCTCATAAGTGAAAAGTTAGTCGTTATTTCTTCGATAATAAACCCTGGTCGGAATATTGCCTATAGGCGTGGGAAGTTCAAGGTGTTCTTTTATCCATCCACCACCCATAATTCCATTAGCTTTATAATGAGCTTTGTTATAGTTATTATGCTCATTGATTGGATCAGATGTTTGTTTTTTTAATGCGATTGACGCGCTAAAGTACCCTTCTGCAATTTCATGGAGCAAGAATCCGCCAGGCTCATTGTCTCCCACCATCATGTCCAAATCCGCACTCCGCTTGGGATCAACATATTGATAGGAATCAGCACTCCCGTCATGATAAACACTACCCCCATAAGCTCCTGCAGCCATTACACCTTCTTCGTCTTTGTAGTAGTTGTATTTTTTGCCATCATACGTTGTGAACGTCTCTTGATTATTATTAGCTTTTATAATTACTTTTACATTTTCCTGCTTGATTGCTTTTTTCAGGAATCTGTCAATCTTAGTCTTTGCTTTTCCTGAATAGTCCATATTTCCATTATCATCAATAAAGACATTAAATTTTTCAGCCGTTTTATTGTTTATCTGAGTAACAACATCCGATGCATCATCTCCATCAACTACAATCTTCTCCCCATTCGGATCCACCAACTTCACCGGATTATTCGCACAATACACATACGAACTCATACTCGGATACTTGTCCGCCATCGGGTCCACACTCAACCAAATGCTCAAATCCCTGCTGTAATACCGTGAGCCAAAGTAGCTTAAGCCGGTTTCGGAGTCCTTTTCTTTGGCGGAGAACGTGTAAGTTGAGTTAGCAGTTAGCAGTGAGTAGTGAGCAGTTGCGGGGTGGGTGAAGGTGCAGCACGGGTGCTCTCCCGCGCAGGCCGTAGGCCTGCAGGGCCCGGTGGAGATGGCAGGGTACGACCGAGGGCGCACGCCATAGGTGTGCGGGGGCATGGTGCCGACGGCGTCACACAGATGTGGTGCGCAGGTGTGGCGGGCGGGGCGATATTTTCGGTTTGAGGTCATTGGTGGTTTTTGACGGGGCGAAGATACGAATTTTTGGTGTCAGATTGTTGTGCGAAAAATAGCACAAGACAACGTCAACACCTACAGTGGCTTGAATGAGGGATACATGGTCTCTCGTTTTATGGGATTATTAAGATCAACTTCTATTAAGTTAAGGTTCTTTCCGTTAAGCGGCTGATTCAAAACCGATATGCATTCTGAAAGGATTGTTCCATCGAACATATAAAGGCCATTGAATTCTGGGCAATTTGTACCACAACAATAATCAGCCCCATACAAATGCACTAAAACGCCATTCGAACCTTGTAAAAGTTCAATATCAAATATTGGGATTTCTTGATATCTGATTGTTCTTCCTTTAATCGCAAATTGACGTTTCGGTATAGGTATCACATGTCTTTTCAGACAATCGCCTTTATAGTAGAAGAGCAATTCTTGAGAAAGAATGTAAGGATATGAAAAACCATATTCTTCCCATTTTATATTAGGATCATTCTTGTCTATGGTGGTTCGCAAGGTCACAGTGTATTCTCCTTGTGTCAGAGTAAGCGAAACATTCTTGTCTGTGACGTGATTGTCTCCACAAGAAAGACATAAGAATAGCAACACTAATAATTTGTTCTTCATTTGTGTTCGAATTCGCATAGTGTGTCTCATCTGCATAAATGTCCAATAGGAGTTGCTATATTTGAAAAACCACGCAACTCCATAGCTCTATATGCGTTAAATGTTGACTGCAAATCTTCAATACTCCATTCTTTTAAAGATGTCCAACGTTCTTGACATTCTTCTACAAAGGATCTAACATTTCCCAAAATTGCAGCATTGTATCCTTTTGTTGTCATTAGTCTTAATGCTGCTTTATCTTGGTTGGTTGGACTAAAATCAGGCATCGTATAAAAACGCCACAAAAACTGGTAAGCACCAGCAGCTGAACTTTTCGAATTCGGATTTATTCCAGGATGTCCTTGATAATCTTTAGGGGAAGCGGTATATGAGTGAGTGGTGAAAACATCTCCAGAATTCCAACTGTTATATGTTAAGGGGGTATTCGAAGAACCCGCCTCAGCCTTTTTAAGCATTGACAATGTTGCTCGCAGATTCAACTCGTAATTGTATAGTCCATATTTTTCAGTGACATTGACAACATCGGCTCTCGGAGATGATGTTAATGTCGCAGATTCTGTTAAAGAAAGTTGTTTGGAACTCCATGTATTATATAAATATACTTTTCCGTCTAACTTACCGTCGAAACCGATGTGAACACCAAAGATGTTATATATATCCCCTATCTCCTCCCCGTTCGGATCCACCAACTTCACAGGATTGTTCGCGCAATACGTATAAGGCGATAAAGACGGATATTTGTCACTCATCGGATCCACACTCAACCACACACTCAAATCCGAGTTGTAATAGCGTGAACCAAAGTAGCTTAGGCCGGTTTCAACATCTTTTTCTTTGGCGGAGAACGTGTACCTTACTCCGTCGAAACTGTTGGACTTTTGGTCAACGAAGGTCTCTCCAAACGGCAGATAGTGTATGTGTTGGACCGCTGTTCCTGCCGAATCTGTAATCCATGATGAAGATCCGAGGTGGTCGGGGTGATAGAAATAACACTCCGATGTGTCGTTCAAACGGTTGGTGAGCGAACTGAGATATACGAAGAATTGGACATTGGAGGAAGTGATCTGTTGCCTGTTACGGATAGGAGCAAGGACTGCCTGTTTTTTCGCGGCAGTGGCTGTACTGTCGGCAATGGAGGTGTTCACATCGGAGAACTTGCCCCTGCCCATCTGAGACGCAACCCTTTCCGTCTCAGCGTAATAGTGCTTGGTGTAGCCCTGCGGGGTGATGACGAGGTAAGGGGAGGCATACAGCGTGGCTTCGTCGGGAGTATAATAGATGGAACGGTCTCCGCTCCGGTTGCTTGTGGAACCCGCCCAAGTCAGTTTATAGGTGCGCTCCCCGCCTGCATCGTACTGGTAGTAGGAAAACCAATTGTTGTCGGCCACAGTCTGCAACCGATTGTCCTCTGTCCAAGTGTGCGTGCGAATCCATTGTATTCCGATTCCGGAAAGCAAAGTCCAGTCGCGGACATTTCCGTTACCGTACCATCGGAATGACTGTGTGATGGTGGGTTGCGTTCTGTCAACTATGGAGGAGACTTGGTTGCCGTAACCTGCATAACTGTAACGGAGATCGCTGCTTTTTGTAGTACTGTGGTTTCCGTTCAGTATTCTGGCATTGACTGTCTTTTTGAGAATCCTTCCGTTAGCCGTATAGTTCATTGACTCGCTGAAAGGCAGGGAATCCCGACTGTTTTTCCAATAACCGTTGGCGGCGACCAACCTGTACAGATTGTCGTAGGTGTAATCTCCCTCGTAGCGTCCACCCAATCCGCTCACACTACCGGCCGAGTTGGAAATATGTGTGATGTTGCTCGCACTGTCGTAGGTGTAAGTGATGTCCTGCATTTTCGTTCCCGAGGCAGTGTAGCTGCGCAGATGAGAAAGACGTATTCGGTTGTATGAATCGTAGGCGTACTGCATCTTGAAGGTGTAGGTTTGGTTCTCGGACGGGAGCGCAAAAGTACGGATGTTTTGTTTACTTGCAGTCCGAAATTTAGGGATTGTTATCATTGTTGACGCTTGTTGTTTATGAATTCTTGAACGGATTCTTCCCTGATTGAAATTTGCCGATACTTGTGCCTTCCCTTGTGTTTTTTTAAAAGAATGGCTACTCCATTAAACGTTATGCATATGAAATTCGCAGAAGAAAAATCTGATTCTAATCTCAGGACAAACGATTGTTTTAACACCAAGCCTTGTAATTCGCACATCTCTACGTTTTCCCGAATAACATACTGTCTTTCGTCTGGGAAAACAACAAAAAGAGTATCTTCTTCATAATACAATGTATCGTAATTAGCCAGAATGTTGTCCACACGCAGACAGTTCGGTGGGAATAAAACAGGACAAGTAACACCCTTTTGGTTGCAAAAAAGTTTAGCAACCTGACCTCGCGAAAAAGCACAAAAACCCATAAAACAAACTAACAGGAGAAATTTCTTACTCATGATCCTCACCATTTCTTTGTTTGCAATTCATCGTACGCAATGCTGCATTTTGGAAAGCAACTCTATCATAGAAATGCCGCGACATCCTGTACGTACAATCTATCCACCTGTTCATACCTGTTTCTTTCTGTTTCGCTCTATCAGTTCCCGCATCCACACAGGAGCCAGCAGCAGGTCGTGTGCTATAGTGTCGTTTTCCGGTTGTTCTGCGAGTAGCTGGCAAATCCTAGTTTCCACATCCGTCGTGATGTTCTTTTGCCCTATACTGCGCAATGCCTGTACCATTTCCTGCATCAAGCGGCCCCTGAAGGCAAAGTTTTTAGGAGCACCGTGCAGAAGCGTCACCATTCTGTTTCCCAACTTTAGTCTCCTGCCAGAGCCCGTTGTCAGAAAACAAGAGTTCACGGGGACTTGTGTCGAGAAACCCAAACGGTTCTCTGCCGTAGCACCTGTGGGGATAACCTTTGCCTTATCCCGTTTGGCAATCTCATTCACCAACTCATAGGCTGTAGGATACAATAATCCGAAACGCGTCTTCTTTGCTTTCACATATACCCCTTTGGCAATGCGCGAAATCAATCCCTCCTTTTCAAACTGCGCCAACAGTTTTGTCACATACTCCACATCGTATTTGGGGAACGAAGACACGAAGAACACTTCGCCAAATTTTGCGCGAGATATTCTATTCCTAATCTTATGTATTACAGTATCTTCCATCCAATATTATACCTGTTTTTAGTCGGAAACATTGCAAATTTTTCCGACTGCAAAAATACAAAATAAAATTGAACCAATTGCATTTATGTATTATTTCCGGTTTTCGGTGGCAATCCTCTAATTCTGACACATTTGGGCCTTGCCGAAGAGCCTTCCGTTTCGCACACGGACCGGTTTACATACAGTCGCTCGACCGCAGTTTCATTGCGATTCAATTTGATTACGGCGGCAAAAGACACCTCTACCGCACTCTGGATTGCAACGAAAAAAAATACTACTTTTGCACCGTCGAACAATCGCGTATGAACCACGACCGAACATATCGCCCCGTCCCCTACGTCCCCGCACCCCGTCTGCGGGGCGCAGACGGCTCCATGCGCCAAGCTCCGTGCCGATCCGCGGGATACGCGGCGACACACCCCGTCCCGCCCCTGAAGGGGCTCCCGGGAACCCGCGCCACCGACGTTTCCTACCGGGCTTCTGTCCCTGCGGGACATGCTGGCCGCGGGGTTGCGCTGTCCTACCGAGCTTTGGCCCCTGGCGGGGCTGGCTTCTACCGGATCTGTACAGGCACTTCCGAATCCCGACTAACTGCTCACTACTCACTGCTAACTGCTAACTCGACTTACACGTTCTCCGCAAAAGAAAAGGACTTGGAAACCGGCCTAAGCTACTTTGGCTCACGCTATTACAGCAGCGATTTGAGTGTGTGGCTGAGCGTGGACCCGATGGCTTCTAAATATCCGTCATTGAGTCCGTATGTTTACTGTAAAAACAGCCCTATTGTCTTATTTGATCCTGATGGTGAAGATGCCGTGTATATTGCATTCCCAGACTATAAAATTACTGTGGGTAAAAAGCAATATAAGCATTTAGGCCACGCTGGCGTTCTTTTGATTGACAATAAAACAGGACTGACAAAGTATTATGAATATGGACGATACGACAAAGAAGGAAAAGGAAAGGTTCGAAAAATCACTATCTCAAATGTAACGATCGGGAAAGATGGTAAGCCGACGCAAGAATCCTTAAATAAAGTCTTGAAGCAAATTTCAAATAAAGCAGGACAAAAAGGGAAAATTGAAGGTGCCTATGTTGAAAGTGATAAATTTAAGGAGATGGATGATTATGCCAAACAAAGACTAAATGAAAATAGCGATCCGAAAAGAAGAAGCTATCAATTGTTTTTTAATAATTGTGGAACTTTCGCAGATGATGTAATCAAGCAGGATTCAGAAGTGAAAAAGAAAGCCCCCGTGATTCTTGATCCTCGACCCGTAAGCATAATTAAAGAATACCAAAAAAAATTCACTAAAATTACGTATGACCCAATCAAAGAATGAGTGTTATTTACCATGAATATGTATTATTCTTATTTCGATATTTTCTTACTCCAAATTTATTTGGGATCAATAGTGTATTTAATAGGGACTCTTGTCAGATTCTTGCTAATTGGCAAAGCGAGTTTTTCCTCCTTTTTGGTGCTTATTGTTTCATTTATTATATCTGTAATTTTATCTTTGTTTTTTTGGCGCATTGTTCCAATGAAAGATCTTATGTTAATTGGCTTTGTCAACATACCGGCTATTTTGTCAGAGTTAACGCTATTTATAATACAATTTGTTTCAAAAGTAATATGCAAAAAAATGTGTGCGTGTCGTACTCTTAATCACGAAGACCCTGAAATGAAGAGATAACCCCAATGAATTATTCTTCCAAACCTGTAGAATTAGAGATAATCCAAGAGCGCATCACCTCGCAGATTGGTCGCGGCAACTTCTCCACTTTGGCCACGCCCGTGACGGACACCGCCACGGCCAACCGCAAGGTGCGCCGCGCCGACAGCCTCGTGCTGGCACTCAATCCCTCCATTACGGACGCTACAGCCCAACTTTCCTACCTCTCCACCCTTACCAACCGCCAGAACGACACCTGCGAGGCGTATTGGTACCAAACTGACCATCTCGGCAGTTCTTCATGGATTACAGACTCGGCAGGCAATCCTGTGCAACACTTGCACTACCTGCCTTGGGGAGAGGACTACGTGAACCAACGATTAAATGATTTTGACGGCGTGCGTTACACGTTCTCCGCCAAAGAAAAGGACTCCGAGACCGGCCTATCCTACTTTGGCTCAAGATATTACTCCTCCGACTTGAGTGTGTGGTTGAGCGTGGACCCGATGGCGGGGAAATATCCACATCAATCCAACTATGTTTATTGTAGTAATAATCCTATAAAAGTGGTTGATCCTAATGGGGAGGATGAGTGGGACCTGGAAAAGGATGGAACATTAAGTCAAAGAGCAAAAGGCAGGACAGATGTGGATGTTGTACATGCCAAAGACAAGAATGGCAATGATATAGAAAGGTATTATGAGGCTGGATCTATAAATTTCAATGCAAAATGTGATGAAAAATATGAAGAGGAAGTTGGAAAATGGATTACAACTGATATGATGGAATTTAATAATAGTGAAATAGCTATGGACTTTTTCGAGTTCGCTGCAAATTATTCTGACGTGGAATGGGCTTTGAAGGTGTCACCGACTAAAAGTTTCGTTGGCACAAGCCATGATGACGGTTTTGTGAAAATAGATTCTCCTGTCGGCATGACTTGCGACATTCATAGCCATATTGATAATCCTAATAATTATAAGGGTTCAGACCATGAGAGAGCACGTCTTTCTTACAACAAAGGAATTACCTTTAAAGTGTATGAAGTTGGTAAGCAATCATACGCAACATATAATCCAAATTCTTATAGGTTGGATGGGCCAAGAGAAATCTCTTTGCTTTTAGAAAAATCTATTAACCGTTTTAAGTTTTTATCACGTTGAGCCATGCGAACACCTTTGAAATGGTTAATAACAGAAAGAATCATCGTAAGTTTTATCATTTTTATCTTTGGCGTCACCGCGTATGCCTCAGCAGTTGATACGTTCTACTTTCCGCTATATAAAATCAGTAACAAACAGCTAAAAAAGTGTTTGTCACAAATCGCAGTAGGAGAGAGTGACAAACATCATCAACCAATAGGTTTGGTTGTGTCGTGTTTTTCTCAAGATAATGAACAATATGTTCTTGTCGGATGTCATACTTTCTCTTGGCTAAAATTTTACAGTATGCTACGGGAGGTTCGCGACAATGATTTTGTCGGTTGCTCCTATTTAAAGAATTACCCATGTTTCCTTTTTGGCAATGGAATCGAACAATATCTTTCTGATTCTGTCGGGATGGTCAGCATAGCGGATAGTAATGGTAATTTCAAGCCATTGCTTGGAAGTGAAGAGGATCTCAAAGAATGGTTTGAAGGTTATTGTCAAAGTGATCTTGTTGTGGATCCTCCTGTTTGGATTTTCAAAAAACACAAAAGGAAGTTTGTGCGAATAAGCAACAGTGATTTTCAGTATACCCCACATAGAATACATCTTCGTTCTGCATTATGAATAATTAATGATCTACCGCCCGCCATACCATCCCGTAAATCCCCTCACGGGGATGGTATCTGTCTCTCCTTGTTTGCCGTTCATACGTCATGCTTGCGAGTCTGAGGTTCCGCCGCCTCCTGCCGTAGCGGGCGGAATCTCCGTCTCGCTCCGGATTGCAACGAAAAAAAATACTACTTTTGCACCGTCGAACAATCGTGTATGAACCACGACCGAACATATCGCCCCGCCCGCCACGTCCCCACACCCCGTCTGCGGGACGCAGACGGCTCCATACGCCCGCACACCTACGGCGTGCGTGTGTGTTCGTGCACCTCCATCGCTACCGAGCCCTGCAGACCTACGGCCTGCGCGGGAAAGCACCCGTGCTGCACCTTCACCCACCCCGCAACTGCTCACTACTCACTGCTAACTGTAATCGCCCTCTTTTCCATCAAATTGTCAGAATCTCCTCCGCCGCCACCTCCATCCGATTGAACGCAAACATTTTCTTGCCCAAGTCCTTGAGGGATGCGCCGAGATGATAGACAGTGTCGTCGATGATGAGAAAGCGGTCGTGGTA
>Ga0247611_10008177_pt1 | contig 12959 bp, 8 predicted proteins | sample 177DNAGHGhighgp2_FD_192422 | JGI IMG/M metagenome (GOLD analysis project Ga0247611, IMG submission 192422) | Sheep rumen microbial communities from Palmerston North, Manawatu-Wanganui, New Zealand - 1770 DNA GHGhigh gp2 | ecosystem: Host-associated > Mammals > Digestive system > Stomach > Rumen ... | reverse complement strand
CATCCAGAAGATGGCGCCGGCGCCGCCGAGGCAGATGGCCGTCGAGACGCCCATGATGTTGCCCGTGCCGACGCGTGAGGCCGTCGAGACCATGAGCGCGCCGAAAGAGGAGGTCGCGCCCAGGTTCACGGGCTTTTCCTTCACGACGCGGATCGACTCCGCAAACAGGCGAAACTGCACGAATTTCAGGCGGAAGGTGAAGTAAAGGCCCGCCAGGATCAGGATCAGCGGCACCACATAGGGCTTGTACAGAATGCCGCTGACAGCATTGACGACGTTGTCGATGGAATTGAGCATGTGTCTTTTCTCCTAATTTGTAATATCGCAGAACAGCTATATAACTATAGCCGATTTTCCAGCCGGTTGCAAGCCCCAATTTCCCGATAAAAAATTGCGGGCCGCCATGCGCTTTCGCCCGCTTTTTCACAATATCCGGTATATGCTGTTTTTGTCAACCACAATACACAGTTGCGAAGGTGAAACGTGAGAACCGATTTAATTCGTTTTTGAGAGAGCTTTGCTTTCTCAAAAACACATTAAGCCGAACTTTGTGAGGCCTCGCGCCGACCAAACACGGCGTGTCACGCACCGCCGTGTGCGATAAGCGCGAGTACCTCAATTGCGAATCGCATTCGCAATTGAATATAATATGGGAGGTAATTCTATTGCAGGCGACACGTACCCGGCCGGGGGTCCGGCGGGGAAATATTGTCTGGCTGCCGTCGGAGGACATCGCGCCCAATCCCGTGCAGCCGCGCAAGCTGTTTGACGAAAAATCCCTCGAAGAGCTGAGCCAGAGCATCCGCAGTTACGGCATCCTCAACCCCCTGACCGTGCGCTGCCGGGGCGGGAAGTATGAGCTGGTGGCCGGGGAGCGGCGATTGCGGGCGGCAAAGCTCGCGGGGCTGGAGGAGGTGCCGTGCATCCTGCTGGATGTGAACATGGAGGACGCAAGCCTCATCGCGCTGATCGAAAACCTCCAGCGCCGGGACCTCGACTTCATCGAGGAGGCCGTGGGGCTTTCAAGGCTCATCCGCATGTTCGGCATGAGCCAGGAAGAGGCGGCCAAGCGCATCGGCAAGTCCCAGTCGGCGGTGGCGAACAAGCTGCGCTTATTGAAGCTGCCGCGGGATGTGCTGGAAAACCTCCGCAGCTACGGTCTGAGCGAGCGGCACGGCCGGGCGCTGCTCAGGCTCACGGACCCGAACGCCCAGCGTATGGCCCTCGAGTACATCGCGGCCAACGCCCTGACCGTGGCGGCAACGGAGGAATACATAGAGGCGCTGCTCTCCTCCCCCGCCGAGGAGCCGGAGAAGCCGGAGCCGAAGCGCACGCTCATTTTGAAGGACGTGCGGGTGTTCCTCAACAGCCTTAACCGCTCGCTGGACCTGATGAAGCAGGGCGGCATCGCCGCGGGCGTGCGGCGCGAGGAGACGGAGGATTCGCTGATCCTCACGATTTCGATTCCCAAGGCAACACCGCATAATTCGGCGAGAGCAGATCCCGAGAAAAATTGAGTTCTGATGAAGTCAGTTTTTCGCAGGAATACTTTGTGTATTGCAAGAAAAAGTGACAAAATCAGGGCTCAATTTTTCCGGAAGATGCCGAAGGCGAACTGTGCGGTGTTGCCTCAAGAGCCGGGCGAATGCGCCGTGATGCCTGACTCGGTGACGATAAAGTCCATCCACACGTCGTGTTCATCCATGGGCAGAGCGTGGGCCAGCATCTGCCCGTAGCACAGGCACATGGTCGGGCAGGCGTGCCCGTTCAGGAAGCGGTCGTAATAGCCCGCGCCGTGGCCCAGGCGCGCGCCGTCCTTTGCCGCCGTGACGCAGGGCACCACCGCAAGCTCCAGTGTCCCCGGCTCCGCCGCCTCGCCGTCGGCGGGCGGCTCGGGGATGCCCCGCATGCCGGGGCGCAGCGCGTCAAAGCTCCGGATGCGCACGGCCATCATGGTCTTATCCGGGCAGCACAGCGGCACATAGACGCTTTTCCCGGCCTCAAGCGCCGCGTCGATCAGGGCGCGGGTGTCGGGCTCGGCCCACATGCTGACATAGAGAAAGACGCGCTCTGCCCTGCGCCAGGCTTCGCTTTGCAGCACCGCGTCACGGATGGCGCGGTCGGCGGCGGCTCGGTATTCCGATGTCAAAGCCGCGCCGCGTGCCTTAAACGCACGGCGCAGCTCAGCTTTTGTGTTCATGATGGTTTCTCCTTTGGCCTCCCCTGCACCTTGGCCCTTTATGGGTCTAAAGGGGTCATAGCAACGCAGAAGTAACAGCGTAAGGGAAGCGCTTGGCCCCCTTGCCTAAAGGGGGCATAGCGACGCGCGGGAAGCGCGCGACGATCCAAGCTTGCTGGCATGGCCGATCTCCCGCGAGGCCATGACTGGGGGATACGGTTTATCGAACCATGTCATAAGGACGGTATCCCCCCGCCCCAGTGTGCGCAGAAGGTGAATTGCCCCGAAGGGGCAAGAGAAGCCGGCCTGGGCCGCTGGGGCACCCCCCTTTAGGCAAGGGGGGCTTGTTTATACATCCAACCCGCAGATCTCGTCGAAGCCCTCTCGGCGGACGGCGATATAGCTCTCCCCGTCACGGAGCATGACCACCGGCGGGCGGCCGAGGCGGTTGTAATTGGACGCCATCGAGTAGTTATACGCCCCTGTGGTGCAGACGGCCACCCGGTCGCCGCGCTTTACATCGGCGGGCAGGCTGACCGCGGGCTGGAGGATGTCGCCGCTTTCGCAGCAGCGCCCGGCAAGGTCGAAGACCGCCGTCTCCCCTCCCCTGTCGTCAGCGTGCAGGACCGTGTATCTCGCGCGGTAGAGGCAGTAACGGGGATTATCGGTCATGCCGCCGTCCACGATCACATGGTTCTTGAAGCCCGGGATGCGCTTGACGGCGCTGACGGTGTAGACGGTCATCCCCGCGTCGGCCGCGATGCTGCGGCCCGGCTCCATGAGGATGAACGGCATGGGCAGCCCCGCCTCGTCGGTACGATTGCGGATATGCTGCGCCAGGGCCGCGATCCGGGCGGGGATGTCCGCCTGCTTGTCGCTGTCCGTATAGCGCACGCCGTAGCCGCCGCCGAGGTCGAGCATGCCTGTCACATAGCCGAGCTCGTCCCTGAGTTCCCGCATGAAAGCCAGCATCAGATCGGCGGTGTCCTCAAAGACGGACTCGTCGAAGACCATGGAGCCGACGTGGCAGTGCAGGCCCTCAAGCTCCACGTTGGGCGCATCCAGCGCGGCGCGGACAAAATCGAGCGCCTGGCCCGTGCCGATGGGAGCGCCGAACTTCACATCCACGCGCCCGGTGTTCACCGCCTCGTAGGTGTGCGGGTCGATGCCGGGCGTGACACGCAGGAGGATCTTCTGCCGTATGCCGCGCTCTCCCGCCTCGCGGTTCAGGGCTTCGAGCTCCTCGAGTCCGTCCACCACGAAGCCGCCGACACCGTGGTCAAGAGCATAGCGGATGTCCGCGTCGGTTTTGCCGTCGCCGTGAAACCAGATGCGCTCCGCCGGGAAGCCCGCTGAAAGCGCGGTATGGATCTCGCCGCAGGAGACGCAGTCGACGCCCATCCCCTCCTCGGCCATGATGCGGTACATCTGCTTGAAGGAGCACGCCTTGCTGGCATAGAGCGGCATGGCTTTGTCGCCGAAGGCCAGGCGGAAAGCGTCCTTGTACATGCGGCAGTTTTGGCGTATGCGCGCCTCGTCCAAGAGGTAGAGGGGGGTGCCGTAACGCTCGGCCAGGTCGGAGACGGACTGCCCAGCAAAGAGCAGCGCGCCGTCGGCATTTCGTGTGATGTTGGAGCACAGCATGATATCACCCGCTTTATCAAAAGTCCTGCGCATTTTAACACATTACCGAAGTAAAGTCAAGGTGTTTGTATGTTCATACGCACAGTTGACAGGCCCCGTCTTCACAAACCCTCCCCTTCTCCGACGTACAGCTCCTCGGCCTTGAGCAGCGCCTGACGCAGCTTTTCGGCGGCACTGGCGGGGCTTCCCGCTTCGATCAGGTCGATCGCCTCCGAGGCCGCGGCGCAGAGGATGGCGTACATTTTGGGATAGTCCGGCATTGTTTCTCCTCCTTGAATTTAATATAGATATACTGTATATCTGTTTCAGACATAATACTCTAATTTCGCCATAAAGTAAAGCCACTGTATATCTGCGAGGTGACTTTATGGCTATAAAAAGCGTATCCATCCGAATAGAAGAAGAGATGCTCGAGAAGCTGTCCTATGTGGCGGACTATGAGGGGCGGTCGGTGAACAGTCACATCCTGGTGCTCATCCGGCGGGACATCCGCGCCTTTGAGGAAAAGAACGGGCCGATCGAGGGCAGCATCAGTCCCGACGTGAACGTCAAGCCCGCGCGCAAGCATACGGAAAAATAAAACATGACATGACGCACGAAACCCGGCGGCCTTTCGGCTGCCGGGTTTTTGTGTTTCTATCTCGTTCTTCCTCCAAGTGAGCGACAGGGCCTCGCGGCCCTGCCGCTCTGGGGGGAGATATAGGGGAATTGGCTGGGAATGATCACTCGGTGGTCTGCAGATTGAGCACGATGGTGTAGGTCTTGCTCGTGTCGATATTCTCGATCTTGAAGCTTCTGGTGCCTCTGTCACTGGTGCCGGACACATCGACCTTGCCGCCGCTGCAATCCGTGACAGTGATCGCGTTGGTCGACCACTCGAAACCGTCTGCCGGGATGATGGTGATCGTCTGACCGAAGGTCGTATTGACCGTCATCGCGCCCTTGCCGAGACCGTTGCCGGTGCTGACGTTGGCCACAACCACGCCGTCGACCGCACCGACCGCATTGGTGGTGAAGCTCAGGGCGATGGTTTCAGGCTCGAACTCGGCGCTGATGGTGATACCGCCGACCGGGATCTTGCCGCCAGTACTGGTGATCGGGTAGAGACCGGAGGTGCTGTCCATAGTGCCGCACTTGTTGGCGTTAGTGCTGTCAACGTTCTCCACGACCTTCAGGCTCTTGAGCTTGTAGCCGTAGGCGGGAACCGCCTGGATGAAGATCGGGTCGTCGGCCTTGAAGTTGGAAGCGGTATCGGTGGGATCGGTCACAGAGTTGGTCTTGCGGAGGTTGACAGTGCCGTTGGTCATCTCCTTGACCGTGACAGCCGGAGCAGTGCTGGTCAGGGTGATGGTGACTGTCTCGGCTGCGTCGGGCACCACATAGTTCTGGCTTGTCTTGTTCTCAGCCTTACCGTACTTGGGAGACACGACTGTGACGGTGTTGTAGGCGGAGTTGCCGGAGCTGATGGTGATGACCGTGCCGGGATCCAGATCGTAGGACTTTCCACTCGTGTCGCTGACGAACTGGTCAACACCGTTGAGGGTGAGTTTGGCGCTGGCAGGGCTGTCGGATGCGAGCACGAACTTGATGCTGACCTTCTTAAGCGGGCAGTTCACCGCAACGGAGATGCCGCCGTCCTTCAGATCCTCACCCTTGACATAGAACGGGGTGACGCTGCCGTAAACCGTCAGCTTGTTGCCCTCGGAATCCATGACAATGATATCTTCGGCAGTGGGAGCGTCGTAGCCGCTGTCGGGCGTTACGCCGATGTAGAGCTTGTTGCTCGTGCCGGTCTTGTAGGTGGTAGTCGGGTTGGCCATGGCGTTGCTGGTCTGGTCGAAGCTGAGCTTGGCGCCGACACTGTACTCCGCGGGAGCGTAGATCTGGTTGGCCGGGTCGACAACTTCCGCGGGATCGCCCCAGGTCGCGGTGAATACCATCAGGCCTGCGGGGACCTTGACCTTCCAGATGTTGGTGCCGTCCGCTGTCTCACCGTGCCAGTTGGCAACCGTGTAGACAATGCCGTTGTTGGTGATGCCCAGATCGCCCTTGCCGAGGTGGGCCTTGCCTGCGTCGGGAACCTCGAAGACGTAGATATCGTCGCCCACGCTGAACTCCGTGACATTCAGGCTGACCTGTCTGTTGCCGGAAACGGTGAGCAGCACAGGATCGGTCATGGCCGGGCCGGAGCGGATCACGAGGGAGCCGCCTTCGAGCATGTGCTGGAGGTTGATGACGTTGACGGTGTTTGCCACGATGTCGTCGACCGTGATGTAGACGATGACATTGCTGGCGGGCATGTTGAAGACAGGACCGCTGTGTGCAATGCTGTTGTCATAGTAGTAGACAGACTGGGCGCCGGGATCGGTCTTGACATCGACGCTGTAGACGCCGATCCGGCTTGCCTGGGCGCGAGCGGAAGGCATGATGGTGACGAGCTGGTTGAAGCTCACGTCGCCGAATGTGCTGTTGGCTGCCACATCGGTGAAGATGGAAGTCTCGACGTACATGTCGATCATACCGCCGACGGGATTGCCGTTTCTGTCGACCACGACGATGCTCATGCCGTACTTCTTGCCGGTGAAGTTGACGTTGATGCTCAGGTCGTCATCGGGCATTCTGAAGACGAAGACTTTGTAACCCTTGCCGCCGTTGGTGTCGCCGTTCATGGACGAGACATACATCGGGGTCGGGACAACGTGGTCGGCATCTCCCTGGATCGGGACGATGGAGATGTTGTTGACGTCTGCGGTGTACTCGCCGTTGTTGGAGTTGACAACCACGGCCACATAGTCGCCCGCAAATGCGTAGCTGGTGTATCTGGTGTTGGACAGGCTGTATTCTACCGTACCGTCGGCCCGCGTCGTAGTGCCGTTAACTCTGGCGTAGTAATTGACGCCGTCGACGTTGCTGGCATAGCCGGTACCCTCGTCACCGCCGGTGAAGGGGTTGTTCCTGAAGAGGAAGAACTCCACATCGCCCATGTTGGGCAGGTAGGTGGCGATGAGTCTGTGCGGGGTGGGAGAGTTGGCAACTCTCGGTCTGAGGACTGCGGTGATGGTGAGATCCTTCGCGCGCTCCTCGATCATCTGGAAGTTGTAGAAGTAGTTGAGCTCGTCCGCAGTGTACTGGTAGCCGTCGATACGGAAGGAGACCATATCATACTTGGACCAGCCGGCCTCGGTCATGGCGACCGTGACATAGTCGCCGTAAGCGACGTCAAACTTGGTCTCAAAGGCCTTCCAGATGCCGCCGGTGGTATTGTCGACCACGCCGGGGACCATGTTGATGGCGATCTGCCACAGGCCCAGACCGGTCAGATCGTTGCCGACCTGATCCTGGCACTTCATCGTGATGGTGAAGGGCTTGGGATCGAAGATGGCCCGGACATCCACGCCGGAGGCGGGCATCTCAAAGGTGAACGCGAAGGAGTTGGGGTCAAGCGAAGGCACCGCGATGGTGTCGACCTTGATGGCTGCGCCGTTGTCCTTGCGGGTAACAAGCAGCTTGGAGTCGTATCTGGTCGCGTCGAACTTGTAGCCGTTGCCGGCAGTTACGACGATCATGACCTTATCGCCGGGTTCGCAGGTATTGACGGATCTCCACTCCCACGTGGGCGGGAAGTCGGAAACCTTGGTGTAGACCTTGTAGCCGACAGAGCCGACGCCTTCCACGACAGCGGGGCCGAGGGAAGCCTTGCCGGTCTCGAAGTAGGCTTCGATTTCGATGGGAGCTGCGGGCATCTTGAAGTAGCCGTAGCGGTTGGCTTCGTTGGTCGCTTCCTCAAACACCGTGGGATTTGTCTTGCCGTCGGTGATTCTGAACTTGATGAAGGAGACGCCTTCAGCGCTGTCATAGCGCAGATCAAGGTACTCGCCGGCGGGGATGCCGCTCTTGATGGCCTTGAGCTTGGAGACCTGCTGCAGAGTCTCGGTGAACTCGGAGGTCTTGCCGTTCCAGGTGATGGAGAAGCTGCAGTCGTTGTAGCTGCCGGCAGCCATGGGCTTGTTGTTCACAAAGAACTTCGCGTAGATCTCATTCTTTGTCGCAAGAGTGATTTTCGGGGTAACGGTGACACCGCCCTTGGGCATGGTGAACTTGTAGTAGCTGGAGGTGGTGCTCGTACCGTCGACGTTCATGGTCCAGTTGTCGGCGACATAGTCGCACTTGACCTTGAGGCCGTCGCTGGTGCGGACCACGTCATAGCTGATGTCGTAGTCACCCTTCTTGATGCCTTCAGGCGTATTGCCTTCTTCATTGATGGCAACCAGGTAGATCTCCTTGCCGGTCTCGGCTTCGGTGATGAACTGGCTGGCATCGGTGATGCTCTTGCTGTCAAAGGCATAGACATTGCCGAGCTGAGAGGGCATGACCAGGATGTTGTTGCCCTTGCCGGTGAAGGTCACTTCCACGTCCACGTCGAAGGCGGGCATGGTGAAGGTGTTGCTGAACACGTTGACCGCGGCGCCGGTGAGGTGGTTCTTCACGGACAGGGTCAGAGGCTCGTAGCCGGTGTCAGGCTTGGCAACGACAGTGACCTGCGCGCCCTTGGCGGCACGGGTAACGGGGCTGCCGTCTACCTGGAGGTAGAAGCTGCCGTTGGCAGGATCGTTGACATAGAAGGCGTAGGTCGAGACGGGCTTGAGAACGACTTCCACGTCCACATCCGCGTCAGGCATGATGAAGGCCTTGGAGGCGCTCACCGTGAGCTGGACCTTCGTGGAGGAAGAGATCATCTTCTTGTAGGTCGCGTAGACAGAGGAGATCTCGTAGTTGGGATCGGTGCTCTTGATGACGACCGTCGCGCCCTTGACCGCAGCCTGGACGGACACGCCGCCGACGGAGGCCGTGGCCTTGCCGCTGTAGTTGGCAGCGATATTGATGTCATGGCCGTTCTTGATGGCGGCATCGACACGCACGTCGCAGCTCGGCATCACAAAGGCGTCGCCCGCAAGCAGGAGATCGGCGGTGCCGTTGGCGTGCTTGACGGTCAGTCTCTGGATGGCCTTGCCGGAATTGGCCTGGGTCACGATGGTGACCTTCGCGCCGGCGGGAGCCGCGGTAACGGGCTTGTTGTCCACGTAGAAGAGCATCTGGCCGTCGGAGGCAGCCATGCCGCTGGAAAGCTTATAGAGCTTGGCAGTGGTGGTCGTGCTCGTGGTGGTGGTGCCGTTGCCGTCGGTGACGGTGGTGGTGGTCGTCGTGGTGGAGGTGGCGCCGGGGTTGCCGGTGCCGGGCACGGAGACCGTCAGAGGCACGGGGTAGAAGAACTTGCCGCCGGCCTTGATCGCCGCGAGGTTATCGGTCTGGTTGAGGACCTTGAGCAGACGCTCGCTGGCGTTGTAGTTGACGCCCTTGGAGCTTACGATGCCGTAGGCCGTGTCACTGCCGGCGACGATATGCTCCATGACACCGTAGCAGGTGGTGCCGACGGACGGGGCAACCGGCGTCGGGATGATGAGGGTGTCCCCTGCTCTGACCCTGTTCCAGTTGGAGATGTTGTTCACCTGCTTGATGAACGGGGAAAAGATCGAGAAGTTGACGCCCAGCGCGTTGCACACGCCGGAGACGGTCTCGCCGTAGGACATGGTGTAGGGCACCAGGTAGTAGGCAAGCGTGTCGGAGCTCGCTGCCGCGACGGTGGCCGCGGTGTTGAACACGGTGGCATTGCCGACAGTGGCAGTGCCGGTGACGTTGCTGGTGGTCGCCGTGGTGGAGGCGGCACCGGAGTTATACACGCTGGTGCCGGCACCGTTGGAGATCAGCAGTGCGTCATAATCGCTTGCGGGCAGAGTCAGTGTTCTGCCGACGGTCAGCTTGTTCCACTGGCCGTCCGTAATGTTGTTGAGGATCATGATCGCGTTCTTGCAGGTGTAGTAATTCAACCCCAGACGCTGGCAGATCCTCAGGACAAAGTCGCCCTGCGCCATTGTATACTCGATGACGTTGGCGCCATTGTAGTTGGCTGCGTCGGCACCGACCGTCAGCCCCGAAAACAGGGACATAACCATCAATACCGTAAGCAGCATACTAATGATCCGTTTCTTCATAGTTGCTCCCCCTAATACCTACCCTTTCGGGTAAAATGATTACTGCGTTGGATCTTGCTGCGGCAGATGACGGCCGATACGTCTACCGAACATCAGCTGCCCGAACCGCGCACTTTCAAAAGTTAAAAAAGTATTACGATTCGGCTATAATATTACAACAACTCATTCTAAATTGCAAGCCCCAAAAACAAAAAATTTTCAAGAAATTTCAAATTCGTTACATTTGTTCCCGCAAACGCCCCGAAAACCGTTGATTGTCAAGGCTTTGCGGGCTTTTGCGTATCGGGCGTAGCGCATAAAAAACGGGCTGCCGGGGCCGTAATCCGCCCCATCGTATGACTATAAGACGCACAAAGCCGCGCTTTGTTCCCGGTTTTTCTCTGGGTTTTCAAAAATTTACTGCGCGGCCAGAGGTCATGCACCGTCCTCTTGGCTTCCCCCTTGGGGGAGCATAGCGACGCGCGAGAAACGCGCGACGATCCGAGCTTACTGTCGCGGCGCGTCTCCCACAAGCGCCGTGACTGAGGGGTTAACCCCTCCGGCCTTCGGCCACCTCCCCTTTCAGGGGAGGCAAACCCCTCCGGCCTTCGGCCAGCTTTGCCCGCCTTGCCGCGTTTACCGTTTCCGTGCAGGCATTAGAGCCTGCCCGAAAAGCGGTACGGCTGCGGAGATTCCGTGCCGCCTTCCTCTGCCACAGGCAGCGACGCGAAGCTAGTCCTTTAGGGCGGCGGCCCGCAATTGCCCGCCTTGCCGCATTGCCATTCCCGGGCCTGCTTCGCGACGGCCCGCCAATGGCGCGGCTGCGGAGATTCCGTGCCGCCTTCCTCTGCCACAGGCAGCGACGGCCCGCAATCCCCCTTGTAATTTCTTCCGGCAGATGGTAGACTTGCTTTTGAGGTGACGCCATGGATTTCCCTGTTTTATATAAGGATGCTTCTCTCATCGTCTGCGTCAAACCTGCCGGGGTCGATTCCGAGACCGGGATGCCCGCGCTCATTCAGGCGCAGACGGGCGCGCGGGAGGCGCTGTGCGTACACCGGCTCGACCGGGACGTGGGCGGCGTAATGGTCTATGCCCTCGACCGGCGCGCGGCCGCAGCGCTCAGCCGTGAGCTCGCCGCGGGCGGCTTTGAAAAGGAATACCTCGCCGTGGTGCACGGGACGATGGAGGCCGATGAAGCCCGGCTGCGGGACCTGCTGTTTCACGACCGGGCAAAAAACAAGAGCTTTGTGGTCTCGCGTCCCCGCGCCGGGGTAAAGGAGGCGGTGCTGGATTACCGGGTGCTCCGGGAGCTCGAGGAGTGTTCCCTGCTGGCCGTGCGGCTTCACACCGGGCGCAGCCACCAGATCCGCGTGCAGCTTGCCTCCCGCCGCCATCCGCTCCTGGGCGACGCGAAATACGGCAGCCCCCGCCGGGACTGCGTCATCGCGCTCTTTTCCCATCTGCTGGGCTTTCACCACCCCAAAACGGGCGAGGCGCTGCGCTTCAGTTCTCCGCCGCCGGAGGGGTTCCCGTGGAGTATGTTTGAAACTATTTATTACGGAGGAAAACAATGCGATACATCGAAGTGACCGTAAACACCCCCGCCGACGAGATCGACGCGCGCTGCGAGCAGCTTGCGGCGCTGGGCGCGGGCGGCTTTGTGATCGAAAACGAGGAAGATTTCAAAAACTTCTTCGAGCACAACCGACAGTACTGGGACTATGTGGACGAGGAGCTGGAGAACAAGTTCCTCGGCGTCAGCCGCATCAAGTGCTATCTCACCGACGACGGCGAAGGCCTTAAGGTGCTGAAAAAATTCCGCGACGCCTTCCCGGAGCTCTCTACCGCGTTCGTGGAGGACAGCGACTGGGAGAACAACTGGCGCGAGTACTACAAGCCCATCGAGGTCGGCGAGAAGCTTGTGGTGGTGCCCGAATGGGAGGAAGCCCCCGCCGACGGGCGCGTCCCCCTCGTCCTCGACCCGGGCCTCATCTTCGGCACCGGCAGCCACGCCACTACGCGCATGTGTCTCGCCGCGCTGGAAAAGTACACGGCGCCGGGCAAGCGGGTGCTGGACCTCGGCTGCGGCAGCGGCATCCTCGGCATCGGGGCGCTGCTGCTCGGCTGCGACAGCTGTCTCGGCGTGGACATCGACCCCAAGGCCCCGGACGTGGTGATGCACAACGCCGCCCTCAACGGCATCGGGCCCGAGCGCATGACGGCCTGGGCGGGCGACATTCTGGGCGACGCGAGTCTGCGCGCGCGCATCGGCGGCGGTTATGAGCTGGTGCTTGCCAACATCGTGGCGGACGTGATCATCCCGCTGTCGGGCATGGTGCGGCAGTTCATGAGCCGTGACGGCATCTTTATCTGCTCCGGCATCATCGAGCACCGCTGGCCCGAGACCGCCGAAGCCCTCAAGGCAAACGGCCTTGAGATCCTCGACCACCGCTCCGAGGAGGAGTGGCACTGCTTCGTGTGCGGGATCAAGACATAAACAGGCGCAAAACAACAGGAGCCGAGAAAACCTGATTGCCAGTGTAGGGGCCGACGCCCCCGGCAGCCCGACAGTAAAAGCTCAATAAACGCATTTATCCCCGGCGAATCCGTAACATTGTACGTTTTCGCCGGGGGATTTTTGTTTTGTTTGAATCTGTACCGCGCGGGCCGCCGAGGGCGTCGGCCCCTACGATATTCATTTTCCCGAATTCCCGACAAGGGACTTTTTTCACAGCTTTCTTGTGTTTGTATCCCCGTGTTACCCGATCATAAAGGCTTCGCCCTCGCTGGTGTCGGACTGTATGGGGTCTGTGTATTCCACGACGGGCTCGGTGACCGGCTCCTGGGGGACGGTAGTGTCGCCGCCGCCCATGTCGGTGTTGATGACGATGTCGGCGTTTTCGGTGGCGATCACGCCGTTCTCCGCCTGCTCTCCCAGGCCCTCGTAGCTCTGCGGCTCCTCGGGCACGGCTTCGGCCTCCCCGTCTTCCTCATAGCCCTCGTAGCCCTCTTCGCCTTGCCACTCCTCCGGCTGCCAGGTCTGCGGCTGAGCCTGCTGGACCGGCTGGGCGGCCTGCTGGACCGGCTGCTGCACCGCGACGGGC
>Ga0247611_10008175_pt1 | contig 12960 bp, 12 predicted proteins | sample 177DNAGHGhighgp2_FD_192422 | JGI IMG/M metagenome (GOLD analysis project Ga0247611, IMG submission 192422) | Sheep rumen microbial communities from Palmerston North, Manawatu-Wanganui, New Zealand - 1770 DNA GHGhigh gp2 | ecosystem: Host-associated > Mammals > Digestive system > Stomach > Rumen... | reverse complement strand
ACCGCTTTCAGGAAGTGTTCGGAATTGTCGATGCAGCCGAAGTCCGTGCCGATGACGACGGCATCCGGAACGGCGATTCCCGCCTGCTTCAACGCTTGGGCCGAGGTCCAGACAGCCCGCTTGAGAAGGCGGCCCATCCGCCGGGCTTCCATCACGGAAAAGACGCTCCGCCAGTCCGGTTCCGGATCGCCGGGCAGGAGCTCACAACGGGAATGAAGATAGACCTTACGCATGGGAAAGCAGGATGGATGAATCGTTTCCGCCAAAGCCGAAGGCGTTGCACAGGATATGTTTCAGGGGCAGATGCCCGGTCGGTGCCGGCCGTGACGCGCCCGGATAGGGCGTGATGCAGGCCGGATCGGCTTCCTTCCAATTCAGTTGCGGCGGGATGAATCCCTCCCGCAAGGCCAGGAGGCAGAATACGGCCTCGATGCTCCCGGAAGCGCTGGTCGTATGGCCGGTAAAGGCCTTGGTGGAAGAAACCGGCGGCAGGGAATCCCCGAAAAGCCGCCGCAGCGCAGTGCTTTCGGAGGCGTCATTGTTGGGCGTCCCGGTGCCGTGCGCATTGACATAGCCGATGTCCTGCGGACGCAGCCCGGCCATCGCCAGGGCCTTTTGCATGGCGAGGAAAGCGCCTTCGCCGTCTTCGGAGGAAGCCGTCTGATGGAAGGCGTCGCAGGCATTGCCGAAACCGCTCAAAATGCCCAGGGACTGCGCTCCGCGGCGATTCCTGGAAGCTTCGGACTCCAGGATCAGGAAAGCGGCTCCCTCCCCCAGGTTCAACCCGGCCCGTGTGGCATCGAACGGCCGGCAGGGCGCTTCATCCAGGATCATCAGGGAACCGAATCCGTGCAGGTGGAAATCCGACAGGCATTCGCTGCCGCCCACCGCCACGATATCGGCCCGGCCGCTCCGGATCAGATTCGCCCCGAAGATGATGGCATTGGCCGCCGAGGAACAGGCCGTGGAGAGCGTCGTCGCAAAGGGTGCCCCGCCGAAATGCCCGGCGATGGCATCCGTGGATGCGCCGCAGTCATGGAGCCGGGAATAGGCCGGAAAGATCCGTTCCGTCAGGTCCATGCCGCCGACGGTCGTCCCGCCGATGAGAGGAACGCCTGTAAGGTCTTTCAAGCCAGCCTGTTGCAGAGCCTCCTGCAAGGCGGCGATACCCAGCAGCGAGGTCCGGGAAAGCCCCTCCGCAGCACCGCACCGGGCAGCAAGCTCCTCATTCGAGGCCTTGACCTCCCCCACCGGAAAGCGCCGTTCCTCCGTCTGCAGATATTGCACGGGTGCGATGCCGGCCAGCCCCTTCCGGAGCGCGTCCAGGGTCTCTTCCTGCCCGCACCCGATGGCGCTGACGACACCGGCGCCGGTAATATGGAGAACCGGATCCACCTATTTGGTCCGGTTCGCGGCCACGTATTCCGCCATGACAGCGACGCTCCGGAAGACCTTCTTGCCTTCCTGCGGGCTGGAGAGCCGGATGCCGTAGTTGCGCTCCAGCAGCACAATCAGTTCCAGGACGTCGATGGAGTCGAGTCCCAGTCCCTCGTCCCCGAACAGGGGGGCGTCATTGTCGATATCTTCCGGCTTCATCCCTTCCAGGTTCAGGGCGTCGATGAGCTTCAGTTTGATTTCATTGATCAAGGATTCCATATATGTTCTCTGTATTGAATGCTTTTCCGTCGCCGTCCCGCTCCACCAGGAACGCGAAGGCGGTATAATCATCATCCGCGCGGCAATCCACCCAGCCGCACAGGGCCGAGGCGGTCACCTCGTCCTGGAACGCCTGTTCCACGAGGGCGGCAAAAACGGCCGGGTCGAAACGCTCCAAAACGTATGCCGAGGTCTCCCCCGCGTACTTGTTCCGGATGGCGATTTCCCCCGTGATGATGTTGGGAAGGGTATAGACGAAGAGGGCGGGAGAAGGGAAATCCTGCACCGTCTCCTCATAGTGCCGGTCATTGCACAGGCAGCCGTGCGTGCTGAACATCAGCACGGCCCGGTCTTCCCGGGGAGAGAAACGAGGCTCGTCGGCCAGTTCTTCGGCCAGGAGAAACCCCAGCTTGCAGGCCGTATCCATCTTGAAGAATTTGGGGTAATCCCCCACCCTGGAGCGATACAGGGCCGTTAAGTCCGTCCCGTCGGGAATGGACGCGAACTTCTTGATTGTCAGCATGTCGCACCTCCTTTTCTGAAAAGCAGCGCCCCGTTCACCCCGCCGAAACCGGAAAGGAGTTTTACAAAGGCCCGCCTGGAAGTCTTTCCGGCTTCCGCCAAAACTTTCACCGGACGGCTGACGCCCAATTCCGAGAAGCCGCGGGTGGGCAGGACGACGCCGGCGTCCACCGCCCGCATGGACAGGACGGACTCCAGGATGCCCGCCGCCCCCATCGTATGGCCGAAATACCCCTTCAGGGCATTGACCGGAACGTCGATGAGCCCGGCCCTGTCGATGGCGATGGATTCCATTTCGTCATTGTAGAGGGTAGAGGTGCCGTGGACATTGACAAAGGCGAGTTCCTCCGGGGCGATATGGCGGAGAACATAGCGCAGGGCTTTGTAGCTACCCTCACCTGTCCGGGAAGGGCCCGAGATATGGTTTGCATCGTTCCGGACAGCCCCGTCCACGAGTTCCCAGCCTTCTTCGCCGAATCCGAGGACGACGGCTGCGGCGGCTTCCCCGAGATTCAAGCCGTCCCGGTGCGCATCGAAGGGTTTGCAGGGGGCCTCCGAAAGGGCTTTCAGGGATTGGAAGCCCGTCACGATGAAACGGGACTGGACCTCAGCACCGACCACAACGACCTGGTCGAAGCCGCCTCCCAGGAGCATGCGGCGTCCCTGCAGGAGAGCGGCCAGCCCGGATATGCAGGCATTGGACACGACTGCCGGCGGATTCGGATTGCCGAAGGCCTCCACGAGGCGGCGGGCCGATGCAGCCAGTGTAACATCCTGCGTGCCAATATGTTCGATATTTCCTTTGATGGAAGAGAGGATGAACGCCGTCCGGGGGCTGGCCGGGTCGATTCCCGAAGCCTCCACGGCCCGCCGGGCCGCTTCGATGATGATCGTATCAAAGAACGTCCGGCCCGGGACCCGCCAACGGGCACGGTCCATGAGCGAAGCCATGAAGGGTTCTTTCACGCCGAATGTCCCCGTATGGAGCCGCAAGGCCGATTCCCCCCGAAGCACCGCGTCAAAGTTCTCCGTCACCGTCTCTCCGATCGGCGACAGGATGCTCTCCCCTATGCAGATGACTTTCTTCATTCGGCCTCCTTCTCTCCGAGGGCCGTCTTGAGGGACGCCTCCGCAATGATTTCATCCCCGACCCGGGTCACGGCATCCGTCAACGAGATGCCGAAGACATCTTCCCGGAGGAGAATGGTCGTTTCCACCGTTTCCCCCACGGCCGGCAGCCGGTGCACCCGGAATTTCCGGATTGCGCCGATAAAACCGACACGCACAGGGACGTGCAGGATGTATTTGTTCAGGTATCCGATCCGGGCCGCGCTCGACTGCGCCATATTCTCCAGGACGCCGGAAGCCGTCAGATGCCCGTTTTCCACCAGCAGATGCCCTTCGGGGACCGTGAAGGCCGTCACCGTCTCCACGTCGTCATAATGCAGGAGACGGTCCACGAAGAGGAAGGGCTCCCGCTGGGGAAGGATCCCGAGGATGTCGATATCGGCAAAGGTGGTCATTTCCAAAAATCGTAAAAGTTATACCATTGGTCGGGATACAGGCGCACGATCTCCTCCAGGCGGCGGGCGTAGGCATCGGCCAGGGCCTGGATCCGCTCCTGCTTCGTCCCTTGCTCCGGCACCTGCTCCACTTCCAGGAAGACCCTGAATTCCTGCCGTTTTTCCTTCATCACGAAGACGGTCAGGACCGGGACCTGCCGCTGGACGGCCAGGATGAACGGGCCGGCCGGGAACTTCGCCTTCTGCCCGAAAAAGAGGCATTCCACCGTCTTCTGCGACCCGAAAACGCGGTCGCCGGGCAGGCTGACGATCTCCCCGTCGGCAAGGGCGCTGTTCAGGATGAAGATATGGGACAGGTCTTCCGACACCGGGACCATCCGGACATGGGTCTGTCCGAACAGCCGGGCCCGGTTTTCCATGATTGTGGCCGTCTCGCCCCCGAACACCAACGCATTCAGGCGCTTGGGCGCGGTGAGCGTATAGCCGACCATTTCATAATTGCCCACATGGGAGCTCAGCTGCACGAACCCTTCGGGCCCCGCACAGAGGCTTTCGAACAAGTCCATCCGCGGCACGTTCATCCGGAACGCTTTCCCCGCATAGGCGGCAAAACGGTCCAGGACCACCTGGCCGAAGGAAAACTCGTTCAGATATACATGGACAAACGACTTGAAAGGCCCGTAGCCCAGGCGCTTGCGGTAAAAACCATAGGATGCCTTAAACCCTTTCCCGAACAGCATGTAGAAAGGGATGACCAGGGCCATGACCGCATACAGCACCTCCAGGGGAAGCATGCGGAAAAGCCGGATGAGCGTCCGCTGCATCCAGGGCGTCCCGTCCGTCGTCCCCTGCCAGCCGGTATGCGCGTACTCAGGCAAGCCGGTCACGGATGAACTGGCAGAACTGACCGTAGGTCTTCAGTTCCCTGAACTGTTCCGGCCGCATCTTGAAGCCGAACTCCTCCTCCACGAGCACGATGACATCCACAACCTCCAGGCTGTCGATCCCGAGGTCCTCCTTCAGGCGGGCATCGTCCGAAATCTTTTCCGGATCGATCTCCAGTTCATCCACGAGGAAGGCATCGACCTTCGCATTTATTTCTTTGATATCCATAATCTTACATAAGTTTACAAATCATGATGCTGTGACCCTGGCCCAGTCCGTCGTGGATCTCCTCCACCGTCATCCCGGCCTGTTCCACCAGGCGTGTCATGTCGTCGGAATGATACATCTTGGAGTTGCCGTTGGCCATCACGGTGAAATACAGGCTCGTCATCGTGAGGCAGAAGGAGGCCGGTTCGAACTTCTGGCGGTCCCAGAACGTCTCCATGACGGCCAGGCGCGCATCCGGCGCCATCACGGCCGCCGCCCGCTGCAGGATGGACAGGATCTCGACTTCGCTGAAGCAGTCCAGGAACTGGCTCATCCAGATCAGGTCGGGGTGAAGGTCTTCCGGGAAACGGGAAGCCGGATCCAGCATGTCCATGGCATACCCGTCGATGCGGTCCGCACCCGGCTTCCCGGCCGTCTGCTCCCGCATCATCGCGAGCTGCTGCGGCAGGTCCACGATGGTCACCCGCACTTCGGGATCGTATTCCACGCAGCGCAGGGCCCATCGGCCCGTATTGCCGCCCACGTCCATGATCCGGCGGGGATGATACTTGAACACGATTCCCAGCGCCTCGTCGAAGGAATGGTCGGAATAGAAATGGTCGAAACCGAACCAGCTCTTCTTCACCTGTTCCGGAAGAGAGGAGAGGCCTTCATACAGCGTGGGCCAGTTGCCGAAATGGGCGAGTCCGGCCGGTTTTCCTTCCAGCAGCGCCTCCTCCAGGTGGAAGAAGCCCTCATAGTTCACGTCCTGGTTGAAATCCAGGTTCACCCGCGTGGAAGGGTCGTTCAGCAGGAACCAGCCCGTCTTGGACAAGGAATACCGGTCCGTTTCCGGGTCGATCAGGACCGTGCCGATGGAGAGCGACGCCTCCAGGAGCACCTTGGCCGCATATTCCGAAAGCCCGGCGGCTTTAGCAATTTCGGGAAGGGTCATCTCCCGGTCGCGGAGCCGCTCCAGGATGCCGAACTTGATCATCAGCCGGCTGGCCTGGAACACGATGGGCCCGAAGGCGATGTACTGCGCGAGGCGCTGGGCCTCCCGCGCGGAGAGCCGGTCTTTGGAATAGGCCTTCTCTATTTCCGGGAAGAGATTCATTTCAGTTTATCTTTCAGGAAACCGACAGCGAGGGAAATGACCTCCTGACGACGCTTGGACAGGAGGTGGTTTTCGCCCTCCAGGATGTGCAGGACGCTGTTTTTATACACCGCGTCATACTGCTCGCTATAACGGTAAGGAACGATCTTGTCTTCCGTTCCATGGATCAGGCACACGGGGCCGCCGTATTTCGCAGAGGTCTGGTAAATCGGAAGTTTCTGCGCTACCTGGAAATAACATTTTCCCACCTTATGGAAAAAGACGCGGAGTTTTTCGGGAGGGTTCGCCGGATCATAGGTCTTGCCCATCAGGACGCCGTTCAAGGCATCGTCCTTCAGGACGGCCGCCGGCGCCAGCTGCACCAAGGCCGTCACTTCGTCCATTCCCAGTTCACCCGCCAGCATGCCGGCCACGACTCCGCCCTGGGAATGCCCCAGGAAGGCAATCCGGCTCACGAAATCCAAAGTCTTGGCATAAGCGAACACCGCCTTAGCGTCCTCGATTTCCGTCAGGACCGTCATCTCGCAGAACCTGCCGTCGCTCCGTCCATGGCCGTCGAAGTCGAAGCGGAGGGAAGCGATACCCTCGGCCTCCAACGCCTGGGCAATGCCCTTCAACGGCTGCAGGGCCTTGTTGGCCATGAAACCGTGCATGAGGATCACCAGCGGACATTTCTGCCCCTCCGCCAACGCGGGCTGCTGGAGAAGGGCCGATATCCGCCCCTTGGGCCCCTTGAGATTCACTTTCGTCTTCATAAGAAGACAAAGTTACGGATTATTCCCGTTTATTCAAAGAAGCGCCGCCTGCCTCCGAACAATTGGTTCGTCGCACGGTTGTATTAGAAGATACCGACCTTGGGCTCTCCGTCCTTTCCCCGATTGGCGGCCATCTGCCCCATGACAGATTGTTCGTCCTCTTTGGAATAACACTCCAGATGTACATTCTGCAGGGCCGTTTCCTTCGCCCCTATAGAGACGATCGTAACGACGTCTTCGAGAACTGAATAGATGATGACCTGACCAGGCGCATAGGTACGTTGCCAAAGGCCGGAAAACTCCCTCTCGAGCTTCGTGGGAGCACCGGATCCCGTATCGGGATGCGAGAGCGTATCTTTCAGAAGCGATTTAACTCTTTCCGCCAGTTCGGGGGCATCCGTCTTGAGAAGTCCGTACGACTCCTTCGCGCTCTTGGTCCAAAGCAGTTTCATAGTGCATCGATATCCACTTCTTCCACTTCACCATGCGCGATGTTTTCCAGGCCGGACTGAATGGAATGCATCATTCTCTCCGATGAGAGGATGGCTTGGGTTCCTTTGATGGAGTTATATTCCTCCAGGGAGATCAGTACGGCTCCGGTATTGCCGCGGTTGATGACAACGCTGTCTGAATCATAGATGACAGCGTCCAAATACCGTTTCATGTTCGTTCTGAAATCCGAAACACTTGTTGTCTTCATTGGCTTTGTACGTAATTATGTACATGCAAATATAGAAAACAATCTTTTATCTGCAAAATAAAATGCTTGTCGCTTCCAGAGGCTTTTAATCACCGTAAACGGGACGGATAGTTAAACCGAGATACCGGTATTGGCTTTGCAAAACAAGAAGAAAACTTTCCTTGATGAATGATGCAAGAATTCTTTTATCGAAGGGAAAAAAGACGCCACCGAAATGCGTACACGAAAAAGCGTCTCCCCATGGTGATTTCATGCACACATCTCCACCAAAAGGGCCTTTAAATGGGGTTTGGGCGAGATGCGTACAAAGAACCAGGCCTGTACTGCATTCCAGCTGTACGCATTACATGCGATGAAATCTCTTACGACTCGATCGGCTCTTTTTTAGTATCCGGATAACGGAGTGAGGGAGAGGGGTAAACAGGGGCTGCGCAGGCATTCTTTTGTATATCGGACAGATTTTTGTAAATTTGTCTGCCGCACTGTCTATTCTGTGTTACAGGCTATCCAGAGCCCTAGCCAGGAGAAAGGCTCGCACTTTATGTATAGGGAACACTAGAACTTGTACAATATGGAAAACTTATTTAAATGGGTGTCGACAGTCGTGACGATGGCTTTGGCTGTTGCCTGCACTACACAGGAACTGGACAGTGTTAATGAACGCCTAAGCGACCTGGAATCCCGCGTTTCTGCATTGGAAACACTCACCCGACAGATGAACAGCAATATCTCTTCTCTACAGGGGATTGTCACAGCTATACAAACAGGAGATTACATTACGTCGATTAATCCTATCGCTTCCGACGGCAAAACCATAGGTTATACCATCACTTTCGCAAAGGGTCAGCCCATAACCCTTTATCATGGTCAGGACGGAGCCGACGGTCATACTCCGGCGGTTGGTGTGAAACAGGACGATGACGGCGTTTGGTACTGGACTATTGACGGTCAGTGGCTTCTGGATGCCAACGGCCGGAAGGTGAAAGCCAACGGGAAGGACGGAGCCGACGGTCATACTCCGGCGGTTGGTGTGAAACAGGACGATGACGACGTTTGGTACTGGACTATTGACGGTCAGTGGCTTCTGGATGCCAACGGCCGGAAGGTGAAAGCCAACGGGAAGGACGGCGATTCTATGTTCAAACGGGTAACGATGACTGAGACAGAGGTTACTTTTGTAATGGCCGACGGCCAAACCTTTGTGGTAAAACGCGTATCGGCACTGAGTATCACGTTCGACTCGGCGGACCTTGTAGTGGTTGGCACGAATACCACGCGAGATATTCACTACACCATCACATCGGAGGTTGATGATATTACCATCGAGGCTTTAAGCTCGGCTGATATCAAGGTAAAGGTACAGAAGACAGATTCGAAGACCGGTGTAATCCAAGTAAAGACCGGCGACACAATCGACGAGTACAGCAAAGTGGTAGTTCTGGTGAACAATGGCAGTCAAGCCATTATGCGCACTCTTGCATTTGAAGAAGAAGCGATTGATGTTCAAGAATATACAACCAAGGTAGTTTCCGATGCCGGAGAACGGATTACGCTGGAGTTTTTCTCCAATGTCCCTTGCCACGCCGTGATTCCCGAGGAGGCCCAAGACTGGATCAGCATCGCACCGGAGACCAAGGGTATGGAACGGCAGACGATTGATCTGATTGTTCTGCCGAATATCTCCCAAAGCCGGTCTGCTACAGTTTTTGTTGTTGGGAAGAGGGATGACTCCAATATTATTTTGACCTATACCATCAAACAGGAGATGGGCGGTGTCTGGAAAGATGGAATGGTCCCTCCTGACGACGAGATTTGGTATGTAACAGATAATGAGGGCCTTTTTGGAAACGATCTGGAGAGTATATCAGGGGTTCAGGTCATTTCCAATACGTATAAAGAAGGAAAGGGCATTATAAAGCTTTCCGCTCCGCTTAAAACAATCACGGAAGGAACATTTCTAAATTGTTATGGTATCAATGTGCTTACGCACCTATATTTACCGGATTGTGTCGAACGCATTGAAGACAACTCTTTTGGCCCCATAAGAAAGTTGCAGGTGTTTTACATCCCCAAACGATTGAAATATATAAGTGGTCTTGCATTTGTTTCTTCCATAGTAGAAAAATTTGAGGGAGATGAAAGAGTGCGCTCCAATGGGGAGTATGTTGTGTTCGGAGACACGCTGGTGATTGCGTCAACCATACAACAAGAAGAATTCGTTATTCCCGCTTCGATCTCTGTTGTCGCCGACCACGCTTTATGGAATCAAAATCCTACTATTAAAACCTTAAGATTGGAAGAGGGCGTAAAAGAGATAGGAAAGTATTCCTTTTCCGGATGTAAAGAACTGGAAGAGGTTTTTCTACCTGAGAGTCTTGAAGACATGCCCCCCAGCCCTTTCGACCTTTGTGACAAGATCCGTATCTTTCATGGTCCATCCAAATATGTTTCAGGTGACGGGCGCACTGTATACAGATACGTTCCGCTCTATGGCGGGTCTTCCGTTTCATACCTGAAGTTTATTTCAAATATCGCAAAGAAGGATCTTTATGAGTATAGTGTCGCAGACGATGTAGAAGGAATTGACCCTGAATCTTTTTGTCGGGCGTATAGTCTCCGGGAAATGACGTTTCCCAAAACGACCTTGTACATGTCCGGAGATACATTTGACGAGTGCTACAATCTGGAAAAGATTCGAGGAGCAGGAGCGTCGGCGGACGGGAAAAAATACATTGGATTGGGGGTTGGTTTGTATTGTCAATATGCCAAACCAACGTTGCTGGTATTTGCGGGAAAAGGCCTTGAAAGTTATGTTGTAGGGGGAGACGAATGTAAAGTTATTGGAAGCAGCGCCTTTGCTTACTGGCCTGATCTGATCAATGTTGATATTCAAGACGGAGTGGAAGAATTAAAAACTGAAGTGTTCTGGGGCTGCCCGCATTTGAAAAAGGTGTCTCTTCCGCATTCAATTCTGAGAATGGGGAATCGGTGTTTTTCCGCCTGTCCCCAATTGTCGGAGATATATCTTTCTTCCATACAACCGCCGGAGTTGGCGGATTATGGAAGCGGCTATGATGACTTCCTGGGTCTGAAAGAGAATGCCGGAGTCAAAATATATGTTCCAAAACAGTCGGTTGACCTGTATAAGAAGACTCCATATTGGAGTGAGTACGCGGAGCGATTTGTCGGTTATGATTTTCCGGAACTGGATTACTACATCTCCACAGACTATTCCTCCGATGGCGTACCTGTTCTTTTGCAACAATCCTCTTCCGGGAAAGGCATCAATCTCGTTTTCATGGGCGACGCTTTCTCCGACCGGCAAATTGCTGACGGAACCTATGGGAATGTCATGCAGAAAGCCGCAAACGCCTTCTTCTCGGAAGAACCGTACAAGTCCATGAAAGACCGATTCAACGTATATGCTGTAAACGTGGTATCGGCAACAGAAGGCTATGAACATAGCGGGCAGGCGCTGTCGACCGGTCATGGTGACGAGACTGTTGTCTTCGGGAATGACTCCAAAGTCATCGAATACGCCAAGAAAGTCCTCCCTGAGGACAAACTGGATGATGCAGTAATCATCGTTATAATGAATGAAGCCACATACGCGGGCACCTGCTACATGTACAATCCGACATCCGGAGATTACGGCCGCGGACTCTCCATTGCCTATTTTCCCATCAGCAGTGACGTGAATACGTTCAATGGCCTCGTCTCTCATGAAGCCGGCGGCCATGGATTTGCCAAGCTGGCGGATGAGTACGCATACGAAAGAATGGGCGCGATTCCTGATGAGGTTGTATCAAGCACTCGCGTGAATGAGCCTTATGGCTGGTGGCAGAATGTGGACTTTACCAATGATCCGGTGCAGGTAAAATGGAGTCGGTTCCTTGGTGATTCCCGCTATGCTGATGAAGGTCTTGGCTGTTACGAAGGCGGCCTCACCTACTGGGCTGGCGTATGGCGTCCCACCGATGCCAGTATCATGCGCTATAATACAGGCGGTTTCAATGCACCGTCGAGGTATGCCATCTGGTATCGTATCGGCAAACTGGCCTACGGCGAATCCTGGGTAGGAAACTACGAAGACTTTGTGGCCTACGATGCAGTGAACCGCACTCCGGCAGCCGTACAGCGTCGCAATGCCCAGCGCCGTAACTGCGTGGAGAAATCTTTGCCCCAGCTCCCGCCTCCCGTGGTCGTTGGACGCTCATGGAAGGATTAAGAAGGAACGTAAGGCGAAGGGTTCCCCGCTTCCTGTCTGTACGCATCTGATGTGTACGAGGAAAGGTTTGTCAGGTGGCGATTTCCTGCACGCATCTCCACCAAAGGGGCCTTTTAATGGGGTTTGGGGCGAGATGCGTACAAAGAACCTGGCCTGTACTGCATTCCTTCTGTACGCATCTAATGCGTCCACGAAAATGTCGGGCAGGTAGGAAACTCGCTCTGTATTCTTCACAGGGTTCAGTACTTTTAACCCCGTAAATCACTTATAGTCAATTCGCAAAAAAGATATCGTACTAAACCCCTCCATCATCATGAGAGGGGTTTAGTACCAACGATTACGCAAACTGCTGATTGCTACGATATTACGATTGTCCCGCTACGAAACCCGTCCATTTTGGAACAGTACCCTAAAACGTACTCTCCACTGCAGCGAACCTCATTCAAAAAAGAACGCGCCCGGCAGCGGACGGCCGTTGTAGGTCGAGGCCATGGATTCGCCGTAGGCGCCGGCGCTGCGGATGGCGATGAAATCGCCCCGGCGACAGGCGTCTAGCGAAACGCCCTTGGCAAAGACATCGGAACTTTCGCATACAGGGCCGACGACATCATACAGCTGCTCCGGCTCGTCGGAAGTCAGGTTTTCAATCCGGTGATAGGCATGATACAGGGCCGGACGGATGAGCTCCGTCATGCTGCCATCGACGATGGCGAACTGGCGGAAGGTGCCCTGTTTCACGTACAGGACCCGGCAGATGAGGGTTCCGCAGGGAGCCACGATGCTCCGGCCCAGCTCGAAATGGAGCGCCTGCCCGTACCGAAGCTGCAGATGCCGCTTGAAAGTATTGAAGTACGCGGCGAAATCAGCCACCGGCAAATGGTTCGGGTGCTCGTAATTGATTCCCAGGCCGCCGCCCACATTGAGGTCCCCGACCGGGAGGCCCTGCCGCTCCAGCGTGTCCATGAGCCCGTTGATCCGGTTGCACAAGGCCACGAAATCGGACATGTCCAGGATCTGTGAGCCGATATGGAAGTGGAGGCCGCAGAACCTGATGTGCGGGCATCCCAGGGCCAGCCGGATCACTTCCGGGAGAGTCGCATGGAAGATGCCGAACTTGTTCTCCGCCAGGCCGGTCGTAATGTTCGCATGGGTATGGGCGCCGATGTCGGGATTCACCCGCAGACTCACGGGCGCGACCTTGCCCATCTTCTCGGCAATTTCTTCGATGACAAGCAATTCCGCCGACGACTCCACATTGAAACGGGCAATGCCCAGTTCCAGGGCATAGGCGATTTCGTCATCGCTCTTGCCCACGCCCGCATACACGATGGTTTCCGGGGCGAAGCCGGCTTCGTACGCCATCCGGA
>Ga0247611_10008174_pt1 | contig 12961 bp, 13 predicted proteins | sample 177DNAGHGhighgp2_FD_192422 | JGI IMG/M metagenome (GOLD analysis project Ga0247611, IMG submission 192422) | Sheep rumen microbial communities from Palmerston North, Manawatu-Wanganui, New Zealand - 1770 DNA GHGhigh gp2 | ecosystem: Host-associated > Mammals > Digestive system > Stomach > Rumen... | reverse complement strand
GCCATTGGTCGTTCAGTGGCGAGACAACCGTATCGCCGCGCGCCTCACTCGCCATTGTTCCCATGTGGAACCACGATGTCACCCTGCGACTGGCTACCGGCCTCTACTATCAGGCGCCGTTCTTCAAAGAACAGCGCGATACAACGACAATCGGTCGACAGACCATTGTCACGCTGAACAATCACATTAAGAGCCAGCGTTCGCTCCAGTTCATTGCAGCTCTCGACTACCGTTTCCGCATGATGGAGCGTCCGTTCAAATTCACAGCCGAAGCCTATTATAAGCATTTGTCAAATCTCGTACCTTATAATGTACAGAACGTCAAGGTGACATATTACGGTGAGAACCTCTGCTCGGGCTATGCAGCCGGTCTTGACTTGAAACTATACGGCGAATTCGTGCCGGGAACAGACTCTTGGCTCACCTTCTCGCTGATGAAGACCAGCCAGCATTTCGACAGTCAGTCGGCAGCAGATAATTTCCCGTTGCCTACCGACCAGCGTTTTGCCATCAACTGGCACTTCACGGACTACTTCCCTGGTACAGAGCGCTGGAAGATGATTCTACGACTGGCTTATGCTGACGGTCTGCCTTTCGGAGCGCCGCACCGCGGTATCGAGCAGCAGAACTTCCGCGCACCTGCCTATAAGCGTGCCGACATCGGTATGTCGTACCTCGCTTATAGTCCGTCCGTTGCAGCATCACGATTCGCATTACGAAAGGTGTGGCTGGGTATTGACTGCTTGAATCTCTTCGGCATCTCCAACGTCAACAGCTACTATTGGGTGACTGACGTTACAAACCGCCAATGGGCCGTCCCGAACTATTTGACAGGACGACAGATCAATGGCCGTATAACCATTGAGCTATGAGTGCAAGGCCGTTGCCTTTGACTTACATATCCGGGAACAAAGAATTGCGCTCCAGATCCTTCAGCCACAATGAGCTGGAGGCATCGCTCGGCATGCGCCAGTCGCCACGTGGCGACAAGCTGATAGAACCGACCTTCGGACCGTCGGGCAGACAAGAGCGTTTGAACTGCTGGCTGAAGAAGCGACGACAGAATATCTGCAGCCATTTCTTAATGGCCTCCTCATCGTAGACACCTGCAAACGCCTTAATTGCCAAGAGAAGTATCTTAGACGGACGGAAGCCATAGCGCAGGAAATAATAGATGAAGAAGTCGTGCAGTTCGTATGGGCCTACAAGGTCCTCTGTCTTCTGCCTGATATTTCCTTTTTCGTCAGCAGGAATCAACTCCGGCGAGATGGGTGTGTCAATGATGTCAAGCAGAGTCTTCTGCGCCTCGGTATTTGCGACAACATGGTCGGCATAGTAACGTACCAGATACTGGATAAGCGTCTTAGGAACGCCGGCGTTGACACCGTACATTGACATATGGTCGCCGTTATACGTAGCCCAGCCCAACGCCAGTTCCGACAAATCGCCTGTTCCTACAACAATAGCATTCTCGCGATTGGCGACATCCATCAGGATTTGTGTACGCTCGCGGGCCTGAGAGTTCTCATAGGTAATATCATGCTTCTTCGGGTCTTGGCCAATATCCTCAAAATGCTGGGTAACCGCCTTGGCGATGCTAATCTCACGGATGGTGACGCCCAACTGCTGCATAAGCGCAACAGCATTGTTGTGCGTACGGTCGGTAGTTCCGAAGCCCGGCATCGTGATACCGATAATACCGTGACGGTCGAGACCTAATTTGTCGAAAGCACGGACGGTGACCAACAGCGCCAGCGTAGAGTCGAGACCACCGCTGATACCGATGACTGCCTTCTGTCCGTTGATATGATAAAGACGCTTGGCAAGTCCAGCAACCTGGATATTGAAGATTTCCTCACAGTCTGCCTTCATGCGCTCAGGCTTGGGGATGAAAGGATGCGGCTCAATGGAACGTTCCAACTGGAACTCGCGACCGATAACAGGCTTGCAGGCGATGCTCACCACAGACTGACGCATACGAGCCTGAGCAGTAATGAAGGTAGAATTCATGCGGCGCTCGGTACGCAGACGCTCCACATCAATCTGTTCAATCTTAATCTGAGGCTGGAAGTTGAAGCGGTCGCCCTCGCAGAGCAGCTGACCGTTTTCGTAAATGATAGCATTGCCGCCATAGACGACGTCCTGCGTCGACTCACCAAAGCCACAGCTGCTATAGACATAGCCCGACATTGTGCGGGCACTCTGCTGACTGAGCAGTGCTTTCAGGTAGTCGTGCTTACCTATCAGTTCATCGCTGGCCGAGAGGTTCAGGATGATATCGGCTCCCGCCAACGAGAGACGATTGCTGGGCGGTGTCGGTGCCCATACATCCTCGCATATCTCGATGCCGAAGTTGACACCGTCGGCTGTCGTGAAGAGCTGAGGATCTGGGGTGATACGAATGGGACTGCCGGCCAGATAAATGTCGGTTGCCGTCAGATCGCTGGAAGATGCGAACCAACGCTTCTCGTAAAACTCGCCATAGTTAGGCAGATAGGTCTTGGGAACAACACCTAACAGCTGACCACTCTGGATAACTGCAGCACAATTATAAAGCAAGGCACCGACCTGAACAGGCAGGCCGACGACACAGATAACATCAAGTTTACGGGTGAAGTCAAGCAGCACCAGCAAGGTTTCTTCTGCCTTGTCAATCAGCAGCTGCTCCTTGAACAGATCCTGACAACTGTAGCCTGTCAGACAAAGCTCGGGGAAGACGATAATCTCAACGCCCTGTCCCTCAGCCTGAGCAATCAGACTCTCTATCTGCTGAACATTATATTCAGTATCGGCGACTTTTACTGCCGGCACTGCTGCCGCAACCTTGATAAATCCGTATTTCATAGCTTAACAAATTGTCTGTCGTTTTCAATAATCGTGTAAATCAACGCGGGCTGCTCGAAATAGTCATTCTCGCAGAACGTGTGGAGTTTGTAGAACTTCACGGGGTCGATGTTAATGAGAGCATCGACCGCCGGTTTGCGCAGGAAATATTTGTCGCGCTTGTAGGCCAGGAGCTGGATGCATGAGTGCTCCAGTTCATTCAACTGATCGCGTCCGAACTCCTCTATGAAGCACTTGGTGTTTGGTTCGATTTCGCCTGTAGAACGAACCTGCCAACTTGTACCTTCCGCCGTCATGTAGACATAGCGCAGGTAGTAGTTGCAGTCGTTGACGATATAGGACTCAAAGCGTGTATCCGTCAGTTCCTTCAAGTCCAGCGGGACGAAAGCGAGATAGGCAGACAGCTTATCGCCACCGCGACGCTCCTCAACAGGAGCACGGAAAGTGACAGGCTTGTCGGCCGGTTCAACTTCCTCTTCCTCAATATCTTCAGTTGTCTTAGCCTGTCCTTTCACTTTGTTCTCAACCATGTGAGAGGTCTCGTAGTTCTCGTCACCGATAACCACGACCTCGCTGATACGCATGGGAACATCGAAACCGTCCTCGTCCTCGACAAGAACGATGTCCTTGCCTTGGAAACCGGAAACACGGCCGCCGCCAACTTCGTTGAGGAATCTAACTTTATCTCCTATTTTCATATCAAACAACTTCAATACCTTGCTGCTTGCAGAGCTCGAGACTCATCTCCTTCAGCTTGAACTTCTGAATCTTGCCCGAACCCGTCAGCGGGAACTGGTCGATGAAGAACACGTACTTAGGAATCTTGTAACGTGCAATCTTGCCGCGACAGAACAGCTGTACGTCCTCAGCCGTCATCTTGGCACCTTCCTCAAGGATGATGAATGCACCGACGGCCTCACCGTATTTCTTTGAAGGGACAGCAGCCACCTGTACGTCGCGAATGCCGGGCATGTGGTAGAGGAACTCCTCAATCTCACGCGGATAGATGTTCTCACCTCCGCGAATAATCATATCCTTGATACGACCGGTAATCTTGTAAAAACCCTGTTCGTCTTTCACACCGAGGTCGCCCGAATGCAGATAGCCGTTCTTGTCGATGACCTCAGCCGTAGCGGTAGGATTCTTGTAGTAACCCTTCATCACGTTGAAGCCCTTACAGCACATCTCGCCCTGTACGCCGACGGGACACTCCTCACCGGTCTCGGGGTCAAGCACTTTGACATCGACAAACGGGAAGTCGCGACCGACCGTTGTACAACGTTGCTCGAAGGTATCGTTCAGACAAGTCTGCGTCATACCTGGCGACGACTCAGTCAGTCCGTAGACGCTTGTAATGGTCATATACATCTTCTCACTCACCTGCTTCATCAGCTCAACAGGACAAAGCGAACCGGCCATAATACCTGTACGCAGGCAGGAGAGGTCGAACATGTCGAACATCGGGTGATTCAGCTCAGCAATGAACATCGTGGGCACACCATAGACGGCCGTACACCGTTCCTTATGGATAGAAGCCAGCACCACCAACGGGTCGAACTTCTCGACCATCACCTCGGTACAGCCGTGTGTCAGACAGTTCATTGTTGCGAGCACGACTCCGAAGCAGTGGAACAGAGGCACACAGACGCAGAGCTTATCATCCTGCGTAAATCCCATATTCTCGCCCGTGAAATAGCCGTCGTTGGCAATGCCGTAGTGCGTCAGCATAACGCCCTTGGGGAATCCCGTGGTGCCGCTGGTGTACTGCATGTTGCAGACATCGTAGCACGACACCTTGTTCTTCATCTCATTCAGCGTCTCGTCCTCAATGTTCTGTCCCAACAGCAACAACTCAGCGGTATTATACATACCACGATATTTCTCCATACCGATATAGACAACGCTCTTCAGAAATGGGAAGCGCTCGCTGTTCAGATGACCGCGCTCGCAGGTCTTCAGTTCGGGCAGCATCGTATATGTCATGTCGACATAGTTACAGTCCCATGTTCCGTCTGTAATACACAGAACTTCCATATCTGAGTCCTTGCACAGATACTCCAGTTCGTTCTGTTTGTAGTTGGTGTTTACCGTCACGAGTACAGCACCTATCTTGGCGGTAGCGTAGAGGAAGGTCAGCCAGTCGGGCACATTGGTGGCCCAGATACCGACGTTTGAACCTTGCTTCACGCCAATAGAAATCAGGCCCTTAGCCAGATTGTCGACACGCTCGTTGAACTTCGACCAGGTAAAGCGCAAGTCGCGGTCAGAGTAAACAATATACTCTTTGTCGGGCGTCGTCTCTGCCCAGTATTCGAGCCACTGGCCCAAAGTTCGTTCCCAAAGTTTATATCCCTCTGATCCTGTCTCAGCAGGATATGTTCTATCGGGCAAAGGTCTGCCCGCCATATCTAATCTTACGTTCTTTTTTTCCATTCTTCTGTTTATTTCTGAGTATTCTGAGTATTCCGAGTAAACAGAGTAATCAGAAAGGAATATAAACTACTGCCAAAATCTTGGCACTCTTGCCCGGGGCACCGTGTACGTGATGCTTCACGATGGAGTCGTAGAAGATGCTGTCGCCCTCTTTCAGCGTATAGGTCTCCTTGCCGTAGACAATCTCAACCTCTCCTTGCATCACGTAGATGAACTCCTCACCCTCGTGAGCTGACAGTTGGAATTCAGGACTCTCCTCGGGATTGATATCGATAACGAACGGCTCCATGTGGCGACCGGCTTTCTGCTGAGCCAACGGGTGATACTCCATGTGTTTGCGCGCATCAGTGGCATCGTTGCTGAAGCTGATGCTGCTGTCCTTCTCGCGGTCCTCTGCACGAGTCACGATGGGGCCCAGTGCATCGTTATCATCCATGAACGTACCCAGACGGACACCCAGTGCGCGGGCTATCTTGATCAGCGGGCCCAGCGAAGGCAGGTTCACGTCGTTTTCGATACTGTTAATCTGCTCTACGGTCAGTCCGCTGCGCTCTGCGATTTCTTCTACGGTGAGGTTCTTGGACTCTCTAAGTCCTTTGATTTTGTGTCCTATTAAGGATTGGTTGTTTGACATATAAAATGCTATTAATTGTTACATTCTGTTATTAATTGGGCGCAAAATTACAAAAAAAGGCTGAAAACTCAGCCTTTTTTTTGAATATTAACACTCTGTTAGCGTCCAAAAATTCCTTTGAAGTACCCGCCTATCACATTACCGACCTTTCCGGCTGCCTTGGCGATACTGTCGCCGGTAGCTTTCAGTCCGTCTCCGACCTTCTCGCCTTTGTATTCAATGACACGACGGGCATAGCGGCCTTTGGCGAGATTATACTCCTCTATCTGCTTCTCGGTCAGCTTTGGCTTGATGGCATGATAATGTGCCATCAGCGTGTCCTGACACACGGACAGAGAGTCGATAATCGCCTTGTTGACAGGCGTAGTCATGACATAATGAGAAAACTGCCGACACTCGCGCATGAACTGTGCTGTGTCCGATTTCTGTGTCTGACTATTTGCGTTCATGGTTGTCTGTGCCTTCATGGAGACCACAGCAGCCAGTGCAAACATCATGATTACAATCTTCTTCATAAACTCAGTCAATTAATTATTCACTGAACCGCCGACAATATCGAGCAGTTCGCTCGTAATGGCCTGCTGGCGGCTCTTATTGTACTGCAGGTTCAACTGACGCAACAGCTCGTCGGCGTTGTCGGTAGCCGTCTGCATAGCCACCATTCGGGCGGCATGCTCGGAGGCGACGCTGTCGAGCAGAGCCGTGTAGAGCATCAGATGAGCCAGCTTCGGAATGAGCTGCGAGAGAACGGTATGCATATCGGGCTCCACGATGAAATTATCGTTCAGCGGCGCCACTTCCTGTCCTTCGGCATTCACATTCTTCTTGCGGCGGTTCTTCTTCAGATACTCCTGACTCTCCTTTGTGGCGAGAATCGACGTCAGGTCGCGCTCGTGGTCGCGCTCCAGTTCCTCTTCGATATCAATCGGCAGGAAGGTCTTGCGCGTCAACACCTGTGAACCGGCAGACTTAAAGTGATGGTAGACAAGTTCAACCTTGTCTATCTTGCCATCGACAAACTTCTTACCGAGCTCCATCGCCAGGTCTATGCACTGGCGGACGTTGGGTTTGTCGGCCAGCGACGAATAGTCGCCTTGAACGTCGTATCCCAGCTTCTGGGCCTTCTCAAAGACCTTTCGGCCAACAGGATAGACCTCAACGTCGCTGATGCCCTGCTCGCGGTATTCAGCCACGATGTTCTGCATCATCTTAATGACGTTGGCATTGAAGCCGCCACAGAGCGACGAGTTGCTGGAATAGACCACCAGTGCCACACGCTTGACGGGACGTTCCTGGTCGAACACCGTCTGAGCCTCTGCCTCGGCGGCGAGGAAGGTCTTCAGAATGTGCTCCAGCATCGTCTCGTAAGGCAGCATGTTCTGAATGGCTACCTGAGCGTGGTGCAGCTTGCTGGACGCCACCATCTTCATCGCGGAAGTAATCTTTCGCGTGGAGTTGACGGAGGCGATGCGGCCTTTGATTTCTTTCAAACTTGGCATAGTTTCGACTATTTGTACGTTCCGGCGATGTCGGCCATAACGGCTTCAATCTTCTTGGTCGTCTCGTCGTCAATCTTGCCGCTGGCCAGCGTCTCAATGACCTCGGGATTGGCAGAGCGCAGCTTGTCAAGGAACTGTTCCTGACACTGACGCACCTTGCCGATGGGCACCTGACGCATCAGACCGTGTACGCCGCAGTAAAGGATTGCGATCTGCTCGCCTACGGGCATCGGGCTGTATTGCGGCTGAATGAGCAACTGGTTGTTCTTACGTCCGCGGTCGAGTGTCATTGCCGTCACGGCATCCATATCGCTTGAGAACTTCGAGAAGGCCTCGAGCTCACGATACTGTGCCTGGTCAATCTTCAGCGTACCGGCCACCTTCTTCATAGACTTGATCTGTGCCGAGCCACCCACACGCGATACGGAGATACCGACGTTGATGGCGGGACGGAAGCCCTGGTTGAAGAGGTCGGACTCAAGGAAAATCTGACCGTCGGTAATGGAAATCACGTTCGTCGGGATATAAGCCGACACGTCGCCGGCCTGTGTCTCGATGATAGGCAGAGCGGTCAGCGAACCGCCACCTTTCACGTGACCCTTCATACACTCGGGCAGGTCGTTCATCTGCTCGGCCACCTCCTGCTGCTCGTTCATCTTGGCTGCACGCTCAAGGAGACGAGAGTGGAGATAGAAGACGTCGCCGGGATAAGCCTCACGTCCTGAAGGACGGCGCAGAATCAGCGACACCTCACGATAGGCGACAGCCTGCTTCGACAGGTCGTCATAAACGACGAGTGCGGGGAGGCCGCGGTCGCGGAAGTACTCGCCGATAGCGGCGCCAGCAAACGGTGCGTAGTACTGCATAGCAGCGGGGTCAGCAGCCGTAGCGGCCACCACGATGGTGTAAGGCATAGCGCCGTGCTCCTGCAGCGTCGATACGAGCGTGGCAACGGTGGAAGCCTTCTGGCCGATGGCGACATAGATACAGTAGACAGGCTTGCCTGCCTCGTAGAAACTCTTCTGGTTGATGATGGTATCAACGGCGATGGCGGTCTTACCCGTCTGTCGGTCGCCGATGATGAGCTCACGCTGTCCGCGTCCGATGGGAATCATCGAGTCGATGGCCTTCAGACCCGTCTGCAGGGGCTCCTTCACGGGCTGTCGGTAGATAACGCCCGGTGCCTTACGGTCGAGCGGCATCTCAAAGGCGCCAGTCAAGTCGATGTCGCCCTTACCGTCGATAGCCTGACCCAGCGGATTGATGACGCGTCCCAGCATATTGTCGTTGACGCGGATAGAGGCGATGCGCTTGGTGCGCTTCACCACCTGTCCCTCCTTGATGCCTGCCGTAGGACCAAGAAGCACGCAACCGACGTTGTCTTCCTCGAGGTTCATCACGATGGCCATCGTGCCGTTCTCGAACTCCAGCAGCTCGTTTGCCTCTGCGTTGCGCAGGCCGTAGATGCGGGCCACGCCGTCGCTGACGGTCAGTACGGTACCCACCTCATCGAACTTCTCCTGTGAAGAGATGCCTTTCAGCTGGTCGAGCAGCACCTGGGACACTTCGCTTGGTTTAATCTTATCTGACATTGTTTTCTTTTTTCGTTATGACGTTGTAACGTTTGACGTTATCACGTTTATTTCTTTAGTGTGTTGAGAATATTGTTGAGCTTGGCCTTCACGCTCGCATCCATACGATACGTGTCGTACTCGAGAATGAATCCGCCGATGATGTCGGGGTTCACTTCGGTCTCAAACTCCACAGTTCCATTAGTCTTACTCTCCACCATCTGCCGCATCTTCTGCTCTGTTTCAGGGCTGACGCGTGCAGCGGTGATGAGACGTCCACGGATGACGTTCTTCTGCTGACGATAGAGTGTGACGTACGAATTGGCGATGAACTGCATCACCGGCTCTCTTCCCTCACGCAGCACGAGCTGTATGAAGGCTTTGGCCAGTTCGGTAGGCTGGCCGCCGACAGCCGTCAGCAGCAGCATCTCCTTCTTGTCCTTCGAGAGCATCGGGTTGTCTATCGTATGACGCAGCTGTGGCACGTCGACATAGCTCTTAGCCAAGAGCTGCATCTCCTGATACACAGTCTCGTCCAGTTTTTGCTCCGTAGCGCTCTTCAGCAGTGCGCGGGCGTAGCGAACCGATATGACTCCTATATCCATACTTCTTTCAATTGAGAATTGGTAATTGACAATTGATGTTTACTTAGCAGAAACGTCATCCAGCATACGGTCAATCAAATCCATCTGCGCCTTGTCGTCGCGCAGGTTCTGACGCAGAACCTTCTCGGCAATCTCGACGCTGAGCGTAGCTACTTGCTGGCGGATGTCGGCGATGGCGGCCTTCTTCTCCTGCTCGATGGCGGCACGTGCCTCCTCCAGCAGTCGGGCACCCTCGGCCTTCGCCTTGTCCTGGGCTTTCTCTACGATGGCATCGCGCGTCTCAGCAGCCTCTTTGAGTATCTGAGCCTGCTTAGCGCGAGCTTCCTGTAAGATGGATTCACCTTCCTTCTGGATGTTGGCCAGACGCTCGTTGGCCTCGTGGGCTTTCTTGAGCGACTCGTCGATGAAGGCCTTGCGCTCGTCGACCATCTTCACTATGACGGGGAATCCCCATTTCCACAGGATGAAGAGGACTACGAGGAAGACGACCGTCATCCAGAAAAAGAGTCCAAAATCAGGGGTTATCAATGACATACGTACGCCGTATTACGTGATTATACAAAGAGTGCGAGGATAGAGATCACAAGTGCGAGGAAGGTAGCACCCTCGACGAGGGCAGCTGCCAGAATCATCGAGCTCTGCAGTCCGCTCATCTTCTCTGGCTGACGGGCCATAGCGTCCATTGCCTGACCACCGATACGACCGATACCAATACCAGCACCGATAACTGCCAAACCACCACCTACAGTAGCACCGAGCTTTGCGAGTGCATCTGCTGCTAATAATAATGAAATCATAATTTTTAAGTTTTAAATTGTTATTAATTGTTGTTGTTTTCTTTGTTATGTTGGCTGCGACTGAGTCGCAGCATACTGGACCGTTAGTGGGCCGTTAGGCGTGATGCTCCTTGACGTGCGACATCGAGATGAAGACGGCAGAGAGCATAGTGAACACCATTGCTTGGATGTAGCACACCAGCACCTCGAGCAGCATCATGAAGATGCTCAGCAGGACGCTGACGGGCGTCATGGCCGAGCCCAGCACGTTGCCCATGACTCCGCCGAGTGCGAACATGATGAAGATGATGCACGACAGCGAGATGGCGATGACGTGACCTGCCAGCATGTTGGCGAAGAGTCGGATCATCAGCGCTATAGGCTTGGTGAAGATGCCGAAGAACTCGATGAAGGGCATCAGCGGCAGGGGCACCTTAAGCCACCAGGGCACGTCGCCCCAGAATATCTCTTTCCAGTAGGCACGTGTTCCCGTGACGTTGACGATGAGGAACGTACAGAGTGCGAGGAACATCGTGCAGGTGATGTTGCCGGTCAGGTTGCCGCCTCCCGGTGGAAAGGGCACGACACCCAGCAGGTTGCTCAGGAAGATGAAGAAGAAGCAGGTGAGCAGGTAGGGCGCATACTTGGGCGCCTCGGCTCCGAGCGACGGTTTGATCATGTCGTCGTAGACGGTCATGACAAACATGTGCACCAGTCCGGTAAAGCCTTTCGGTGCGGGGTCGTCGACCTTGTGCTTCTTACACCACCGTGCAGCCGAGAGGATGCACAGCACCAGAATGAGCGCGTTGATCATGAGCACCGCCACCGTCTTGGTGATGGAGATGTCGAAGGGTACGGGCTTCAGCTCGCCGTCGACCATCTCGACAATCTGCCCTTTCTCGTCCTCGGCGCCCTTAATGTAGAACCCGTCGGGGCCCTCGCGCAGCTCGTTGGCGTCGGGCTCGTGTGCAAACTGCGACGAGCAGTAGACGTGCATGCCGCTCTGCTGCGAGTAGAATATCATGGGCAAGGGGATGATCAGCGCGTGGCCGCCAAAGTCGGTGACGTGCCACTGGTAGCTGTCCTGGATGTGACCGAACAATATCTCCTTCAGGTTCACCCCGCCCTCTTCCTTCTCAGCCTCCTGTGAGAAGCCGGGAAGCGAGCAGCAGAGCAGCACCGCCAAGAGGAATATTGATCTTAGTTGTTTCATTGGTTATTGTTTTTTACTGACTATTGCAAAGAATAATGCATCGAAAAGGAGTGTGACGAGGAAGAAGACAACGAAGACGGCGGCAAACACCTTGATGGCGCTCAGGTCGTCGCGCTTGACGACGCAGAACACGAGCATGGCGGCGGCTGCCATGAACAGCCGGAACACCGTTGAGCCGAGAAACAGCTTGGCCAGCGTTCCTACCTTATTATTATATATCGGGTTCTGCTCCATCTTTGTTGTTTCTAAACTGTCAACTGAAGACTTCAATTTTTCAATTCTTCAATTTTTCAATTCTCGGTCTCGTTCACTTCCACACACAGCGACACCTCGTTCTGCTGGACGGAGACGAAGCCTCCGAGTATGTCCAGCCGCTGCTTGCCGTCTTTCGTGGCATACTCCACGAAGCCGTTCTGCAGGGTCGAGATGATGGGTGCGTGGTCGTTGAGAATCTCGAACTGTCCCATCGTACCGGGTACGAGGACGCTCTCAACCTCTCCGTCGAACTCAATCTTTTCGGGCGATACTATCTTTAACTGTAGCATAATTTCTCTCTCGTTTCTAGTAATTCTAGTTTTCTAGTCCATCTAGTCGTTCTAGTCTTTCTAGATTCTCTTGGCCTACGCTTTCGCGGCCTCCAGCAGTTTCTTGGCTTTCTCCTTGGCGTCCTCGATGGTTCCGACGTTCAGGAATGCCTGCTCGGGCAGGTCGTCGACCTCGCCGTCGAGAATGGCGTTGAAGCCCTTGATAGTGTCCTCGATGGGCACCATGACGCCGGGCAGACCAGTGAACTGCGAAGCGACGGTGAACGGCTGCGAGAGGAAGCGCTGCACGCGGCGGGCGCGGTTCACAGTCAGCTTGTCCTCGTCCGAGAGTTCGTCCATACCCAGGATGGCGATGATGTCCTGCAACTCCTTGTAGCGCTGCAGAATCTCCTTCACGCGCTGGGCGCACTCGTAGTGAGCCTTACCCACAATCAGCGGGTCGAGGATGCGCGATGTCGAGCCCAGCGGGTCAACGGCCGGATAGATGCCCAGCTCGGCAATCTTACGGTCGAGCACCGTCGTAGCGTCGAGGTGCGTGAACGTCGTGGCGGGAGCAGGGTCGGTCAAGTCGTCGGCAGGCACATACACGGCCTGTACTGACGTGATGGAGCCCGACTTGGTCGAAGTGATGCGCTCCTGCATGGCACCCATCTCCGAAGCCAGCGTGGGCTGGTAACCTACGGCCGACGGCATACGGCCCAGCAGGGCAGACACCTCAGAACCGGCCTGCGTGAAGCGGAAGATGTTGTCGATGAAGAACAGGATATCGGCAGCACCGCCGTCCTTGCCTCCGCCGTCGCGGAAGCCCTCGGCCACCGTCAGACCGCTGAGGGCCCCAGAG
>Ga0247611_10008173_pt1 | contig 12963 bp, 15 predicted proteins | sample 177DNAGHGhighgp2_FD_192422 | JGI IMG/M metagenome (GOLD analysis project Ga0247611, IMG submission 192422) | Sheep rumen microbial communities from Palmerston North, Manawatu-Wanganui, New Zealand - 1770 DNA GHGhigh gp2 | ecosystem: Host-associated > Mammals > Digestive system > Stomach > Rumen... | reverse complement strand
TTGGAAAGAAATTTGCATAATTATCATAATTTTTATGTCCTCATAAACTATTTTGAATAAAAATTATGGATATTATGGTAATTTCTTTCAACTTATATACGTATTTCTTTCAACCGTACAGGTAGAAATTTTTCGCAAATGTTTTGCCCCCTCTATGGGTATCAATAAGTCAAAGAACGCGCTATGCTTACAAAACTACAACAGATTGTTGTCCTTAGCCTGAATGTTTATTTTAGCCATTGCCAACTGCATTTTCCGTGGTGTGGTGAGGATGCTGTAGTCAACAAAAGTGATGCCCATATTGTCGGCTATGCACTTTAGTACGTCACTATCATCCTTCTTCAGCGAGAAGATATAGGAGTTGCTCGACACTCCCAGCAGTGCCTCATTGATGGCGCACACTTTATAGACGATTTCGTTGAAAAGTCGTTCGGTCTGCACACCAGTCTTACATTCTATGACAAAGAGCTTATTGCCTTTTGTAAAAACCACATCAAGTTCGTTGTTGTGCCGAACGCCCTGACGGGAAATGACAACGCTGATGGCCATATCCTGCGGTTTCACATACTTTTGCACCAGACGATAGACATATTCCTCAAACCAGCCCCCCGTCAGGTATTCCAGTTCGTCATGGTTCAGCACACCTTTCGTCTCTGGCACGAACTCAATGTCGAAGAGGAAGCGCGACAAGCCGGGTACTGACGGACTATTGAAACAACCTGTCTCCTCTACGGTTTTTATTTGCACGCGCTTTCTCTTTCTGTAATGAGTGCGAAGCAGTTCCATCGTCTCGTAGTCCTGACCGGGCAGCATCTGCTTGGAAAAGAGTTTGAAGATGTGGTTCGTCTCTCCTTCTGATCGGATAGGGCTGTGGCCGTTCTCTCTCAGGTTGTGCTGAATGTCGTGGACTCTTAAATATTCGGCTACCGTCATTCTGTGGCGGATGGGGAAGAAACAGTCATCGTTGTCGTAGATGCTATCATCGAAAATGGACCTTACGATGAGGTTATCCTCCACATCCACATAGAAGAACTCCGAGTTGAACTTCTCGAACACCTGTTGCACGGCCAGTGCCATATAGCGAGTGCCACCTGCCAGGTTCACGCAGTAGTGTGCGTCCTTTCGCAGATGGCCTATGACCGTGCGGCAAATCTTCTCATAGGTGAACTCGTCCATGTCGTGCTTTAGCACAATCTCCTCGATGAACGTTGCCGGAACGCTGAACAGTTCCGACAACGCATCGAGATCGTCTTCCGTATCTTTGGCCGAGATATACATCAAGCGGTCGCCCGCCTCATATTTTTCCTTGATGAAGAGATAAGCAGGAATCGGGTTGTCCTCAGTAATAATGTTGACTAATGTCTTTGACATAACAAAAACTATTTCAGTTGTCCGTAACCCACATTCGTTTTGGCACCGACACCAACGGTAGTGAGGATTTCCTTGAACAGGTCACGTTTGAGCCTTTTCTCTTCTTGGCTACCCACCAACTTAAATCTGAACTGCAGTTTGCACCCTGGTGCAATCTTCAGGAATGTGATGGGATTGGGATTCTTAAGAGGATTATCATGATTTTCTCCGCCATGTGGGGTAATAGAGTCGGAACAGAGAATACGGCCTTTTTTATCTGGGCTTTTGATTACAGCATCAAAGAAGATGTCTCTCTCGTAAATTGATTTGGGGATATACATACGGTTCTTTGTAGCCTTCACCTTCTCTTCCCAGTTTTGACCATATTTTTTCTTTTCAGCCTCAGTGTCCCGCAGTTTTCCTTCAAATATTTCCATTTCATAGTCGAATGGGTCACGATTACCCTCGTAGAATTCCTGAAACCAAGCACGTAGAACACCTTTCACGGACGATCCATAGATGACAGGCATGCCATGCGTCCAGTCGAAATGGACGCCCAACTTAAACTCGCCTTCAATCTTCGCCTCATGATTGATACCTATACCTGTTACCAATCCAGGATAGAGTATTTCCAAACTGAAGCAATCTGTATCTTCGACGCACTCTACAGGGGGCATCTCAGCCAATAGCCCAGAGGCACACAACGAAGCATTGCGCCTGTTGATTTTGCCGACGATTTCTTTTGGTGCCTTCTGATCATTATTCTGAAGGTATCTGAAATCGATCCCATCGAAGTATTTCTTATAATAAAGCTGATGCAGATTCTTACTCATGACCATTGAAATTAAAAGTTCTTATTACCAATTTCAGTGCAATGCCATACTCAATAATCTTCTTGTGCAGGCCATCCAGTGCATCTCCATTAGCGGCAATCACCAATTTGAAGAATGCATCCGCATCGGTTCGGCCATTCTCTTTACTATACATAGCCGCAAGCAGTTCTATGATTTTCTTTTTGTCCACATCCGAACTGCTTTTTCCACTATAGTACAGAGCCATTGCAGGCTTCAATCCCGACAAAGCCACTGATACAGAGAAAGCTGCAATCTGGCCATTATAAGAATCACTGATTATCACCCCATTCTGACAGATGGAACTGGAGCCGATCACTTCGTTTGCCCAAACCATCAACTGGTTCTTTCTTTCTTTAGATATAGCCATAATGCATCTCCTTTTACTTTATCTCTTCAAACTTGCAATATCCATAGCCGATGGTAGCATTGGCACCAATCTGCACAATCTTACCGTCGAGGGCCTTTGCCAGCACATCGCCTTCTTCCTGAATGACGGTGTACAACACGGTTTCAGCTGGCAGCACCTGTTCGTACCAGAGGTTCTTGCTTTCTCCATTGTCCAACACGTTTCGGGCAATGATGGGCAGGTTGTCATCACTGCATATATTTTCCATTTCCTTTGCACTAACAGTTTTCACGGCCTTGGCCTGCGGACCTTCCGGATACTGAGTAGGCAACTGAAACTTGACCTTTGCCCCCAAAAGAGCAATGCGCTCATTCATCATACGAACAATATCCTGTGTTGTTGCATAATGATAAAGTGTGTTATCGTCCTGTTGTGGAAGGAAAAGAAGCTTTGCGTCGAAGAAGATGGCTTCACCTTTCTTTGAATCTCCATTCTTCTCCTTTTTGTCTGAGCCAAATAGCTGTTTCCTGTCGTTTGCAGACATTTGAACAGCATTGCAGCAAAATTCATTGATAGCACCTTTCAGCGAACTGGAGTTGATACAAGGCAGTCCTGTCAGCGGGTCGCGCTGTATGGCCTTGTCAATAATCGTAAAATCGCCACCACTCTCATTGCCTACATGCAAATTGGTCTTTGCAGTAATCTTAAAAACGCGTGTATTCATATTGTTATTCATTTTTTTATTATTTATACTCGTTATAACCTATTTGTCTGAATTCCTTTTTTGATTCTATCAGTTTAATAAATGCTTGTCTCTGTTCCTCGTTTTCAAAGTAGAACACTGAGCCTGGAGCATACAATTCATAGCGCTCACTTCGGACCAATTCTCTGCTTAAAACATTGTAAGACTTCACCTTGTCCATTTCCGACTTCAGGAAGCGGAATGGCATTAGCCTCGTAATGGCAAACTTGGCCGTCTGAGCCTCAGACCTGGTCAGGAAGGTAGGTGAAAGAAGCCAAAGAGCCTTTTCGTATGGCCGGATAGCATCGTTTTCCTTTACGTCTCGTGTTATGCCAATCACGAACTGGGAGTTATCGGCACCAACACTCACAATCTGGCCGCTATACGAATCAAACGGTATGCTGTCTTCTATCTCTGCATCAAAGACAAAGCTGTAGCTGATATTCTCACCATTATTAAAGCGATAGGAAATCTGCTTGAACAATGCACCGTCATCAACCTTACCGGTCTTGATGTCGCGGTTGATACCCACACGGCGGTCTTTCACAAAGACACAGTTCTTGTTTTCATCGTCTTCAAACTTAATCGGGGCTTTACCATCCGTCAGTCTGACTTCGAGTCCTTTCTTGGCATCATACTCATCTTTGGTAAGCGAAGGAATGCACATATCATGCAGATTGTATGCACCTATGGAAGACTGTTCAAAGTTCAGCTCTTTGAATAAAGGTGCAAACTCCAGGTCTGATACCTGCCCGTTTTCAGTCTTGCGAATTCTAACATGCCCAAGCCCCTTAATGGTTCTGAAGTCGTTGCTTTCATTCACCATAAAGCTCCGGCTGCCTATCAACTTTTTGGCCCTCTCCTTATCTACTATTTTTCCTTCTTTGAACACCGTCTCTCCAGCATTCTTAAGAATCAGGAAACGCAACATCCCTAAGAGTGACGTTTGCTGAGGAAACAAGGAAGACTGGATGATATAACTCTTGTACTGCGAATTAAATTCATCGTTTTCGTTACTTCCAACCTGGAAAGACATGTCACCTCCGAAAAAGAACTTATCGACAGGTGTTAATGTAATCTGATATTTACTCATCGTGCAATTCCTCCCCCTTTATGAATTTTGCTGTACGTAATAAGCTGTAAAGTGTCTGGATATACTTTTTCTTGTCTTCTATTTTATGATATAGAATAGGCATGATACTTTTTACTGCATCAAAATAGCCTGCCTTGTCTTTATCGAACTCTAAGACCTTGTCGAACAAAGCATTGAGCCTTTCTGGCTGTCCGCTTTCCAAGACAATATCCACCAAGGCTTCTTCTTGGCGAAGTTTATGGGCTATAGCCGATACGGTATCGTTGTCGGTTGTTGCTTCTATCAACTTCTCGAACTGTTTTTTTAGTTCCTCGTCTTTCAAAGAAAATGCAGCATCGAACGTTCCCCCGCTATGCTTGCGAAGGCTCCATGCCACAGCCTTCTTCTGCCCGATATTCTTAGCTTTACCGAACAGTAAATTACGAGCCGACTCCAATGCCTCATAGAGCGGATATTTGTAGTATGAGATGGAAACGCCAAAAGAGAGTGAAGCTTTAATGTCATTACCCTTATCATCTTTTAGACCTAAAACGTCCACGACATTTTTCACACCTTTGAATGCTCCATCCTCGATGGCATCAAGCAATTTGAAGATATGGGTGCCGTCTTTACCGATAACGGGAGCTATAAACAGCAAGTCGTCACCACCTGCATAAATGGGCAGTCCGCCAAAGTCTTCTATCAACTGTGTCGCATGCAAGCCGAAATGCACCAATTTTTTAGATATTTCCAGTACTTTACCATCATCCAGACCACTGTGCGAAACAGTTTTACCCACATTGTCACCATCGGCCTGAACTACACAGAAATATCGATGATGGGACTTCTCCTTTACATCTTTACGATCTTCGCGCTGGGCATTTGCAATAGTCTTCAGTTCTGGTATGGGAAACCTATCGTCACCCGTTGCCAGTTCGAATAATGAAGAGAACACCTTTTTCGATATGATGTTATAGATGGTCTGGGCCGTATCGCTATCTGCAGCAAAATTGCACAATTCCAAAACATCCAGTTTCTGGTTTAGTTTTGCAATTGCCTTTGAATCTCTGTCGGCTTCGCAACTTGCCGACATTGCGTTGAAGTAGTTCAAATCGGGGTTGTTGCTGGCTCTCTCCTTCTTTCCGTGCAGGTCATCGTAGAAAGCCCACATTGCACTTTCAATTAACTGTCTGGTGTCAGCATCACCTTTTATATATATTCTGTCTGGATAGATGCCCACTCCGCTCTGTTCCTCTGCTGGTTTTGCAGGAGATATAATGTTGTAGCCCTTCTTTTCTGCTTCGCTATAGATACACTTCATCAAGTGGGAGAACAAATAGCTTGCCGCCCAAAGTTCACGCGGTTTTCGCGCCATGCCCAATGTTGAAATGATTGGGCCAATGTTGATTGCTGAGTATTTCATACCTCTTCTAAGTTTACTGATTCTAATTTGGATGTAACAATATTGTCAATATAAGAAAAGATATTCTTACCCACATTGTTTTTTATATTGGCAATACACTGCTTATAATATGTTGAATCGCCTCTTCCTGTCACCTGCTTTATAACCTCTGTGTTGTAGAACATAGAGATTACTACATCACAATAAATCTGCCCCTCGCTTTCAGAGATGTCAACTAATGGCTTAAAGTTGATGGGTGAAGGAATGCGCTCCGCTTGTCTGGTGTTTTGAGGAGATATCTTCAGTAGTACATCGCTCACGTTTTTCCCCTTTACATGTACCAGATTTTTCATATCTTTCCATATTCTGTGAATCACCCTGAAAACATCTTTATACACTTCACTTTCACGATAATCCTGATCGAGCAACATTGCAAATGATAGAGAGAAGTCATCACTATAGAAAGCAGCCTCGACCTCTTCCCCATCAATTTCTTTTACCTCAAAACTGCCAAAGCCTTTACTGGTTCTGTTTCCGAAACTTGTACGGCCAATGAAACGGCAAATATGTTTCTGAATCTCTATAATTAAACGCTCTTTTTTAGATATAAAGAGCATCTTGACATTTTTGGCTATAACCATATTAAAGACTTCTTCCCTGACTCGGCCACCAATATTAGACATAATTAGTGAAGCTTTATTGTCAGGATAGCTATTAGTGGTGTATAATTCTCTACCAAAGTCATCATATTGCTGTACCCCTCTTACTTTCTGTGGCTTTACTGGTATAGAAACATCTTTGAATGCTTTTGCTTCAATCCTTATCTTATAGTCCAATGCCGGATGGTCGCCTTTACCAATCAGCCACCCGTTTTCTCTTGCTTGGGCTATACCAGCCTGATAGTTTCCTCGTCCAAGTGCCGTAAGCAAGTACTTGTCCAGTTTCGGCTTCACTTCCGAAGCACGCAGTGTGGCACCCTCCTGATCATGCTGGAAATGAATCAGGGGTGTGTGCTGTTTTAGTTTAATCTCTAATTTGTGCATATTATTACTTATTTGTTTTAGGTTTTACTTCTACCTTTAGTTGTTCGAAAAAATCTCGATACATTTTCAGTTGCTTCTCCAATAGCTCTTTATTGAGCTTTTCCGTATTCAATTTGCCTTCGAGTTCTGATACTTTTGTATTCAGTTCGTTGACTTGATTTTTAAGTCCCTCTTCTGTACAGGCTTTCAGTTCTTCCAATTTGTTTCTCTTTTCAAACCATAGAGTTTCTTGAACATAGAGTTCTCTTTTTAGCCTTATTTCATGGCAATTCGCAATAAGAGGGGATACGACATGTCGTACCAATACACATATCAAAATGAGTCCCAAGATTCCCCAAAGGAAACAAGGAATCGTGCTAATGACTGGTTGCCAGTCAATATTACAGCATAGAATAAATAGTATTTTCATTTTATTTGTTTTTTATAAATGGCAAATACTATTGAAATAACTAACACAGCGAAGCCAAACATCGCAAACGATTCGAAAACGAACATTTTGTTTTGCGTGTATTCGTTCATACTGAAATAGCCTGTAATGACAGTGATAGGCAGGAAGATGGTGGTAATCCAAGTAAGAAGCGACATCGTGTTGTTGGTGCGACGGTCTTCACGCAGTGATACGAAGTTATAAAGTTCCTCAATCTCTTCGTCCAGTTTCTCCACCTGCTCCTTGAGATTCATTGCTCCATACAACAACTGATACATTTCAATACCCTGGTCTTGTGCCGAAATCTCACGAAAAAAAATCTGATTCTCAAAACGGATATACTCCCTGTATAGTGAACTTACTCGCTCACTGAAATCTCTCTTAACAGATATGTTGCTAATCTTGGTGATTTCTGAAGAAAAGCGTAGCACTGTAGCCCGTTGTATGAACGCAAGCTCTGCCATGCGGGCATATTCAGTTTCGAAATAAGTGGTCAGATAATCAGGGCAACCATTGCCGGTGAGCATCACCATAGAATAGCGTGAAACGCCATAGAGCGTACCCCATTGCTGCCAACGCGGATAGGTGGCCTTCTCTATTAATTGATGAGACATCATGTCATTGGGGCATGTTTTGTAATTACTGTCAATAAAAACATATTTATACCACCAATCATCGTACAAGAATTGCTCATAGTCTTTATTGCTGTTCTGGAATTGATTGGCAAACTTATCATTCTTATACCAGCAGAGCACAAACATCCGGTCGTCTATCACTGGCTGCAATTCGATGTTTTCAGCTACTTCATGCACCATCTTGGTGACAAATGAGGCAGGGGTGTTGCTCTTGATACCATTATTATAGTTTTTAAAATTCTCCTCGTAAACGCCATTTAGTCCATCAAAAGCCAAACTATGTGCTATCTCAGAACGGATATTGACATCATTGATGAAGGCGGGAAATACCCTGCGGCCATATTGATTGATAGCAAGCACATCGTTGGCATCAGCATAACGATTGTTATAAAGGTAGATAGACAGCACGCCAACGCCTGTGGAATATAGATTCAGGTTGATGGCTTGTACGTCAAGGATGTATTCCTTTTTAACGCTTCCGCATACGACGCGATAAGTGACCCCACCTTGTCTCGGTTCGCAACGCTCATAATGACGAACGAGAGTGGTGTCTGAATTATCATCATAGAGTGCCGAATGAACAAACTCAAAGAAGTAGTTACGCTCATTGTACAAGTTGTCCAATTCTGCATTAACTGTTGGTGCCACTAACCGTTCCCAATTAGGTGACATTGCATAGTGTATGTTGTGCAAGTCAATCTGCTCAGAGAACGGTTTGTCATCCAAATCTTTGATTTTCCATCTGAATGGAAACATAAAGTTGTGAAAACTATATTTATTCATATCGTTGTTTTATGATGTTAACAAATTGATAAATATCTTTTGTTGTGAAAGCACCTCTGACGGCTCCAATATATCCTGCAGGTCCACCACCATGATAAACATGTCTGTCCTTTATTTCTGAAGTTAGTTCTTCGGCAAGTTTTGTCGTTCCCTCGCCATAGAACATCCATTCTGAATCGGTGTATATCAACAGACGTTGGTATGGGAAAAGCCTGTCACAGATGGGAGAAAAAAAAGATGAAAAAGCCTTCACTATGGTCACACCTTTATATGCATTTAGGTTCTCGGCAATCGCCATCTCTGCCAATCGCTCATCTTCTTCTGACACCCCCTGTGCAGCACGGTCTTTTTTCCTAATATCATCTATCTCTTCCTTTGATGCCCCAAGTGCGCCCATCGCCGGGATATACCCCCTGTCATTGGCAGCAACCAATAGCTGATAATGATTTAATTCCACTCCCACAATCTCTGCTACTTGTTCCAACGAACTGGACTTGTCTGCCCAATCATTGTGATGATCAATGCGGTGATAATTACTTGGAATTGCAATGTCTTCTTGAAGTTCTATACCATATATACCAACATCTGTATCTGCATAGCGAGACAGTTCTTCCTGATATACGCTCAAACAAGCATTGTCCCATCGCAAATGCTTATCCATGATGGCACAACCTTCTCTTCCTTCAAGCATCTGCTTGATGGTAAGCATTTCCAAATCGTATCCGCCAAGGAAAAACAGACTATGTAAATTCGATTCCATTTAGATTAAAAAGATTTGCTTATGTCATATTTTTCTTATTATTCCATTTCCGATACTCACATTCTTCCCGATACCGATGAATGGCGGCAGTGAGAGATTGGCCTTGAACCTCACGTCGAACGACATGAGCTTCACCTGCTTGTAGCTCACCACTTGCTGCTTCGTAATCTCGGTGATACTGACCTGAAGAGGCTCTTCCAAGTGGATGCCGATACCTTTCAGAAAAGAGAGGATGTTGCCAGTGAGAACATGCTCTAAGATTTTGACTTTCTCCACCAACTCGTCGGTGCTCTGATAGCGCGCATAGTTACGGCCATTCAACGGGAGCCAGTGAAGCAGCTGGTAGGAAGTCGTTGCGCTTTCTATTCCGACAGGTGTCTTCGATGCCTTTACCTCAGCCACCTGACAAAGGGCTTCACGACAGCCTATTGACATCGAGCCGTAGAGATGGGAAAGAAGCTGTCCTACAAGGTCAATGCCTTCTTCCACGCAGGTGATCGCTGCCTTGCCGTTCAGTCGTTTGTACTGCACAAGGGGATAGGAATAGCGGAAAGTATCGTCGCCAGTGTGGTTGTGATAGAGCACATGGGCCTTGTCGCCCAGACTCTTCAGCACGGCTCCGCGAAAAAGGGGTATCTCTCCATAGCTGATCTCGGTGTCATAAAATATGGTTAGCGTTCGAATATACTTTTCCATCGTTTTAGGTTTTGCTCTGCAAATATAACGATTTGTTACGTAATAGCAAAAAAAAATGCCAATTATTGAAAAAAATTATTCTGTCCGTCTGCAACGCAACATAAATCGGTACAGACATAGCATCTATATTTAAGATAGGTTGTAAAGCCGCTACGAAGATGTACGGCGCTCTTCCTTTTATGTTTTTAATCCTTGTCCTAATAGAATGAAGAAAGAACGTATAAGACCACGGATTACACGGATTTAACGGATATACGTTTTAATCCTTGTTCTAATGGAATGAAGAAAGAACATTCTTTGATGCACTTTACACCCATGCTTGGGAGTTTTAATCCTTGTTCTAATGGAATGAAGAAAGAACAGCCCGAAGACAAGCCCCAGCCCGAAAAGCCCGAGTTTTAATCCTTGTTCTAATGGAATGAAGAAAGAACGAAAAACAAATACAATGCGTATGTTTAAAAAAAGTTTTAATCCTTGTTCTAATGGAATGAAGAAAGAACGGACAAGAATGCTAACAGTATCGGTAAGTTTGAGTTTTAATCCTTGTTCTAATGGAATGAAGAAAGAACATGAAGGCAAAGAACAAAGGAACTCCTGTTTCCGTTTTAATCCTTGTTCTAATGGAATGAAGAAAGAACCCATCTATGCTAGCGGTTGGATGGAATTTACCCGTTTTAATCCTTGTTCTAATGGAATGAAGAAAGAACTGATGATCGGCGGATCGGTTTCGCTGTACTTCAGGTTTTAATCCTTGTTCTAATGGAATGAAGAAAGAACTCTACAGGCTGGTGAGCATTATGAGGGCTATGTGTTTTAATCCTTGTTCTAATGGAATGAAGAAAGAACTTAAACTCCATGCGAATATTCCAATGATGGACGTAGTTTTAATCCTTGTTCTAATGGAATGAAGAAAGAACCCGTTTGATTGGCTCTGTGCCGTTGTATCATTTGTTTTAATCCTTGTTCTAATGGAATGAAGAAAGAACTTCTCAGGTTTATACCTATTGGGAGACAACCGAGTTTTAATCCTTGTTCTAATGGAATGAAGAAAGAACGTTTGAGCGCGAGAATTCGTCAATGACGAAGGCGTTTTAATCCTTGTTCTAATGGAATGAAGAAAGAACTCCCGATGCCCGAGGTGCTCTACAATGAGATCGAGTTTTAATCCTTGTTCTAATGGAATGAAGAAAGAACAAACGTAAGCAGGGACATTATCTATACTGCAACCAGTTTTAATCCTTGTTCTAATGGAATGAAGAAAGAACCGTCGTGACCACAAAGAAGGGTAGCGTTACAGTAGTTTTAATCCTTGTTCTAATGGAATGAAGAAAGAACATTCTTTGATGCACTTTACACCCATGCTTGGGAGTTTTAATCCTTGTTCTAATGGAATGAAGAAAGAACAGAAGGATGGTGCAACACCTCTGACAAAAAACTTTGTTTTAATCCTTGTTCTAATGGAATGAAGAAAGAACTTCAGTTTCGCTGTACTTCAGCGGTGCCAAGAAGTTTTAATCCTTGTTCTAATGGAATGAAGAAAGAACGGTGAACACCGTAAAGGAGCGCAGCTTCCTCCTCGTTTTAATCCTTGTTCTAATGGAATGAAGAAAGAACCTGTTCCTGTTCGCAGTGCTAACAGTGGTTACGGGTTTTAATCCTTGTTCTAATGGAATGAAGAAAGAACATAACGGACTCCAGTTCTTCGGCGGAGCCGAGATGTTTTAATCCTTGTTCTAATGGAATGAAGAAAGAACCTATGGAGGTCATAAGGAGAGCATGGCCTCGCGAGTTTTAATCCTTGTTCTAATGGAATGAAGAAAGAACCAAGCTGGTCTACATCAATGAGACCTACAACGCTTGTTTTAATCCTTGTTCTAATGGAATGAAGAAAGAACTATCTTCTATGAGTGGTCTGCTGGTATTGGTTAGTTTTAATCCTTGTTCTAATGGAATGAAGAAAGAACCTCTTACGGAACCCAGATTACCGGCACCGAGAAGTTTTAATCCTTGTTCTAATGGAATGAAGAAAGAACCCCGATGCTTTGTATTTATAGTAGGGTTTGTCGGTTTTAATCCTTGTTCTAATGGAATGAAGAAAGAACTTTTGTGGCAGAGGAAGGCTATGTGCCTTCATTGTTTTAATCCTTGTTCTAATGGAATGAAGAAAGAACGTTCATTCGTCTTTACGCTTCCTACAACCCCTATGTTTTAATCCTTGTTCTAATGGAATGAAGAAAGAACTGCTGTGTTAACTTCCTGCGACAAGAGCATGGATGCGTTTTAATCCTTGTTCTAATGGAATGAAGAAAGAACAGCGCATGGGTAGCCTATGAGTGCCTGAACCCGTGTTTTAATCCTTGTTCTAATGGAATGAAGAAAGAACCAGTGCATAGCTTTATGAAAAAGGACGTAGTAAATGTTTTAATCCTTGTTCTAATGGAATGAAGAAAGAACTGAGCATGGGTGCTCCGATGATGAGCGTTGTTTGTTTTAATCCTTGTTCTAATGGAATGAAGAAAGAACTTGCCGACAGATACAATCTGGAGGCTGACTCTGTGTTTTAATCCTTGTTCTAATGGAATGAAGAAAGAACCAAAGGACACAGATGGTGGTTGGAAGTATGTGTTTGGTTTTAATCCTTGTTCTAATGGAATGAAGAAAGAAAGAGCGGAACCCAAGCGGGTTGGTGGGTAATATTGGGTTTTAATCCTTGTTCTAATGGAATGAAGAAAGAACTGAATCGTATCGAAAACGGTGATTTAGATGTTCGTTTTAATCCTTGTTCTAATGGAATGAAGAAAGAACAGTCCTGTAATCTAATGATTTGAGAAACTGTTTATTCCCTTTGTCTTT
>Ga0247611_10008172_pt1 | contig 12964 bp, 12 predicted proteins | sample 177DNAGHGhighgp2_FD_192422 | JGI IMG/M metagenome (GOLD analysis project Ga0247611, IMG submission 192422) | Sheep rumen microbial communities from Palmerston North, Manawatu-Wanganui, New Zealand - 1770 DNA GHGhigh gp2 | ecosystem: Host-associated > Mammals > Digestive system > Stomach > Rumen... | reverse complement strand
AGAAATATTAAAGAAACTATTTTACCTGACAGAGATTTTAGTGATGTAGTTTCTGCAAGCGAATTAACTTTTGGCACACTGGTAAATATATAATTAAAAGATAGAATAAAAAGTCGGTATTCATATTGAATACCGACTTTTGCATGTTAAAGTTTTTTATTATAAAATTTTTACAGGAATTAGTGTAAAGGGATATATTGTGCGTAATAAGAGAGCTGTTATAATTGGTGCAGGTCCTGCAGGATTGAGTGCCGCATATAATTTTCTTAAATATACCGATGATATATTGCCTGTTTTGTTTGAAGAGAATGATTGTGTCGGCGGTATATCAAGGACAGTTTTTCATAATGGTAACGGAATAGATTTAGGCGGACACAGATTGTTTTCCAAAAGCCCCGAAATACTTGATTTTTGGGAGGAAGTGTTGCCGTTGCAAGGGGTTGTACCAATTGATGATAAAATTTTAAAACGTTCCATTACAACGTCAGCAGGCGGTCCTGACCCGGACGTAGAAGATAAAGTTATGCTTAAACGCAGACGTGTTTCAAGAATATATTATTTAAGAAAGTTTTTTGATTATCCGATTAGTTTGAAGTTATCAACCATATTAAATATGGGTATTGGCAGAACATTTTGTGCAGGTTTTAGTTATTTAAAATCTTGTTTTGTGAAACGTGAAGAAAAATCTTTAGAAGATTTTATGATAAATCGGTTTGGAAAAGTTTTATATAAAATGTTTTTTGAAAAATATACCCAAAAAGTTTGGGGGTTACATCCTAAGGAAATTTCTAAGGAATGGGGCGAGCAAAGAATTAAAGGATTATCTTTGTCAAAAGCCGTTTTAAATGCTGTTTTGTCGCCATTGAAATTAATTTCAAATAAGCAGAAAGAAACTTCGCTGATAGAAGAATTTTTCTATCCTAAATACGGTTGCGGACAATTATGGAATTATATGGCTGACGAAATAAAAAATATGGGCGGCGAAATTCACCTTAATTCAAAAGTTATCGGTGTATATTCGGATAATGAAACTATTTCGGGTATAAAAGTGCTTGAAAATGCTCAGGAAATTGATTACTCCGGAGATTATTATATTTCTTCAATGCCTATTAAAGATTTGGTTGAAGATATTGGTGAGTCTGTTCCGGAGAATGTCAAAAAGGTTGCCTTAAATCTTCCGTACAGAGATTATATTTTGTTGGGTTTTTATTGCGATAAAATAAATCTGAAAAATAATACGAAAATTCCTACAATTAATAATATTTGTCCTGATAACTGGATTTATATTCAGGAGGATGATATTACCGCAGGGCGTATGCAGATTATGAATAACTGGTCGCCGTATCTTGTAAAAGATTTTCAGAATAAAGTTTTTTTGAGTTTGGAATATTTTAGTAATGAGTGTGACAGTTTATGGAATATGTCTGATACTGATATGATAAATTTTGGTATTTCAGAATTGGAAAAGCTTAATGTCGTAAAAAAAGAGGATGTAAAGGACAGTATCAGAATAAAAGTGAAAAAGGCTTATCCTGCATATTTTGGTGTATATAAGGATTTTGATATTGTCAAAAATTATTTAAACGGAATAAATAATTTGTATTGTATTGGCAGAAACGGTCAGCATAAATATAATAACATGGATCATTCAATGTTGAGCGGTATTGAGGTTGTGAAAATTATATCAGGTAACGGCGATAAGTCTGTTTTGTGGAATGTTAATACAGAAAAGGAATATCATGAAGTTAAGTAAACGTATATTTATAATTATGACATTTCTTTTGTGGGGCTTAATAACTGTATTAAGAATTGCATTTCATCAGGCTTGGTTTGATGAAGCACATGCTTATATGCTTGCTCAAAATTATTCACTCATAGAACTTATAAGTAAGATGAATGATGAAGGACATTTATTCGTATGGTATTTATTGATAATGCCTTTTGCAAAACTTAAACTTTGGTATCCTTATCCTATGCAGATATTGAATTGGCTATTTGTGTTAATCGCATTAATCATAATGTGGCGTAAGGCTCCTTTTAATGATGTAACAAAATTCGCAATAACTTTTTCCTATCCGTTTTTGGCACAGTTACCTGTGCTTGCAAGATGCTATTCTGTGGGCGTGTTGTTTTTATTTGTGCTTGTATCTATGTACAAAAATTCAATAAAATATCCCGTGGCTTATGCAATTAGTCTGATTATTTGTGCCAATACAAGCTTAATGGCGTTGTTTGGAGTGTTTCCGTTGGGATTGCTGTTTGCGTATGACATGATAAAAGCAGCGTTAAGAAATGAAGTTTCTAAAAGGAATTTTATAATATCATCGTCAATTTGTATTGCAGGGGTTGTACTTGTTTTGTGGCAAATAGGCGGTGCTGTTTCGTATTCTGTTCCAACGAATATGCATGATTTTTCATCTCAGTTTACCAAATATTTTTATTTTTCCGGTAAATATATGTTGGCAAATTTCTATAACGAAATAATAAATGCAGGATTATTTTTATATACTATTGTATTATTGTTCATAAAAGATAAGAGAATTTTATTCTTCTGGTTATTTACATATTTTGCTATGTTATATTGTTTTCTGTTTCGATATGCCGGTGCTTCTCAGCATTATGTGTTTTTCACGATATATATTATGCTTGCGTACTGGATGTTATTTAACAAGGTTGAAAAGAATATGAAATCTGTTGTCGTTGCAGAAATATTATTATGTTTGATGTTTGTCGGACAAATATTTTCTCCGGCAGTAAAAAATGATGTATTTTTTGGTTTCAAAGCAAAAACTATGGCAGATAAGATGTTGACTATTGATAATATGAAAAATTCAAGAGTAATATTGTTTTTACCAAAAGCTGAATCTGTTGTTCCTTATATGGAAAATACGGGTACTGAATTTTATTTGTATAATTGGGCTTTGCCGGCATCAAACTGTGAAAATTTCTTTGCATTTTTGTCATTAAATACTGATGCTATGTATATGTCTCCAACGTGGTTGAGCCGTTCTATAAGTGATGATAAGACAAATTATTTATTAATTCCGATTATCAAGGGTGATGATACGTTTGCTTTTGAGGACAGAAATTATAAACTGGAATTTATACCTGTTGCGAAACTTCCGAATAATCATAAATTGTTTAGGATAATAAAGCATACTAAAACATAAGCTATAACTCAGATATAAGATTAAGTATTTCTTCAGGTTTTTCGATTATGTAGTTTGCACCTTCAGATTTTAATACGGATTTATCACGAAATCCCCAACAGCAGCCTATGCAATTGATTTCCGCATTCTTTGCCGTTTGTACGTCAGTTTCTGAATCTCCTACATAAATAACATTTTCAATACTTACTTTTAGTTCACTTATAGCTTTAAATACACTATCGGGTGCAGGCTTTTTTCTTATACCTGCCTGCTCATTTTCTCCGATTGCTACTTGTACTAAATCTCCAAAATATTTATGACACAATTCTTTGACTGCTGTATCAAACTTATTTGATACCACAGCTGTTTGTATTCCTCTTAATCTGAGTTCTTTAAGCACTTCCGGTATCCCTTTGTAGGGAATAGTTTTGTTGTACATATTTTGTTTGTAATGCTCTTTAAACGTATTTAAACATTCTTCCAAATTCGGGTTTGCTTTCCCTTGTGGAATTGCTCGTTCTATCAAGAGTCTTACGCCGTTTCCGACAAAATTTCGTACTTCTTCAATTGTTCTTGGGGGGTATCCGAATTTTTTTAAGGCAAAATTTGTGCTGTCACACAAATCTTCAAGAGTATTTAAAAGTGTTCCGTCTAAATCAAAAACAATTCCGCATATCATGAAAAATCTACCGCAATTTTAACTACAACTTTTTTAACATTATTTTGAAGTGCAAGCGTAGATATTTGTGGTGCGTGAGCGTCTTGCGGAAAGAATAATGCGAAATTCCGTCCATTCAGTATTAAAGAACTTATTTCAGATGACGGACGTTTATAAAAAATGATATCTTTCATGTAGTCGTACGCCTGTAAAGGCTCTAACCCGTCAATATTTGCGTAATCTATTCTTTCTGTACCGAATAAAAGTAATTGAATATCAATATATTTTCTGTGAGATTCTAAGTTTGCCTCAAGGGGACTTTTTCTATCGTAAGTTTCAACATTCACATATATCTTATCACTAATATCATATCTCCCGTCAGGGGTTGTTACCGTCAGTTTTTCAATAAAATCAATTACTTCTTCGGGTATGTTTTTGTATTCTCTTATATTTGTTAAATCATCAAGTATCATTATGTCAGCTCTTTCATTGCTCTTTCATAGTCTTCGGTCTTTGGAGCTTTGCCGTGCCAGCCGGCATTGTTTTCCATAAAACTTACCCCTTTACCTTTAATTGTATTTGCAATTATTACTGCAGGGTGCTTTGATGCTTTTGCAAGTTCTATAGCATCATAAATCTGCCTTATATCGTGTCCGTCAATTTCAATAACATTCCAGTTGAAAGCTCTGATTTTTTCTGCCAGATTATCTAACGGTTTAATATCTTCCGTGCATCCGTCTATTTGTAAACGGTTTCTGTCAATTATTGCTATCAAATTGTCAAGATGTCTGGCAGGAGCATCCATAAAGGCTTCCCATACATTGCCTTCCTGTAATTCTCCATCCCCCATAAGTACAAATACCTTTGCCGGATTTTTATCCAATTTTAATCCCATTGCAATGCCGCAAGCAATAGCTAAACCTTGTCCTAACGAGCCTGTTGCAACTTCTACCCCCGGACAGCACATACAAGGATGACCTTGAAGTCTTGAACCAAGTTTTCTGAAAGTCATCAGTTCCTTCTCCGGAAAATATCCCATTTGTGCTAAATTTGAGTAGTATATAGGGGATACATGACCTTTTGAAAGTACAAAGCGATCTCTCTTTTCATAATCTTTATCTTCAGTCCATTTAGGAGCTAACTTCATACATTTGTGGAATAACACTGTCATAATTTCTGTTGAAGAAAGCGAACCCCCAATATGTCCGGATTGTGCGTTATAAACCATTTTAATAATATTTCTGCGGTTTTCTTTACAAGCAATTTCTAACTCTGTAATTTCTTTTTGTGTTAGCATTATTTATCTCCAAATATCCTTTCTATAATAACATTTATTACAAATAATGGCAATGTCGGAAAAATTCTCTTAAATCTTTTTGGCTCTTTAACAGTTCTATATAACCATTCTAATCCGAGTTTTTGGTAAATTTCGGGAGCTCGCTTAACCGTACCTGACCATACATCAAAACTTCCGCCTATACCGATAAAAATACTTTTTGGCAGCATTTCTTTAGCTCGTTGGATAAAAAATTCTTGTTTAGGTGAACCTAACGCTATTAGTACAAGTTCTGCTCCTGATAATTTTAACTCTTCCAATACCCGCTCATCATCTTTAAAATATCCATTCTGAATGTAGCATGCATTCAGCGTATTATATTCTTTTCTTAAATTATCTGCAGCCATTTCCGCAATTTGTGGTTTTGCACCTATAAATGCAATTGGGCGGGAAGTTTCTGAAAATTTCTTAACTAATTCCTTTGCAAATTCAATTCCTGCGATACGTCTAATGCTGTGACCCAATATTTTTAGTCCTATTTCGACTCCGATTCCATCAGGTATAACTAAATCTGCATTGTTTACAAATGCTGCAAACTCTGAATTTTTCTTGCCATAACTAATCATTTCAGGGTTAATCGTGACAATAGTTCCTCTTTTTTCCGTTATATACTCCAAAGCCTCGTTTAGGTTAAAACTATCAATATTGTAGCCCTGAAGTTTTACTGTTTTTCTCTCCATAAGAAAATTATATAGTTAATTAATCTAATTTGCAAGATTTTATTATTCGTTTACTTCATTTAAATCTTCCGGTAATTCCGGAATGTCTTTTGATATTACTACTCCCAAATCTTGAATTTTATTTATTTGACCTATAATATTTCCTTTCCCTTGTAATTTTTTAAGGCTGGAATCCAGACTTGAACGGATTTTTATTAACTCTGAAAGCAATGATGAAAACTTATCTATCATTCCTGAGCATAGTCTTGAAATTTCAATTGCATTTTTATTTTGTCTGTCAACTATGTGAAACGCGTTTATAATTTTTAATGCTGCAAGAAGTGTTGAAGGTGAAACCGGCATTATTTTGTTTTTCCATGCTAAATCCCATAATTCACAATCTTCGCAAAACATTAATGAGTAGCAGCTTTCAATTGGTATAAACATCAATACATAGTCTGGAGAAGCTTCTTCTGCTGAATAATCCCTTTTAGCAAGCCCCGTAATGTGAGATTTTGTTGAAGTAATAAAATCTTTCAGATAAATCCTTTTTTCCTCAGTATTTTCTGTGTTAACATAATTGTTCCACGAAGCAAGAGAAGTTTTTGCGTCAATATACACGCATCTGTTATTTGGAAGAAGAACGGTTGCATCAGGTCTGCCTTCAGCTGTGCCTGATTGAATTTTGTATTCCTCATCCTTTCGTAATCCCGAGGTCTCCAAAACTTTTTCTAAAACTATCTCTCCCCATAAACCTTGAGAACGATTATCTGATTTCATAACATTTACAAGGTTGTTTGTATCTTGTGAAATTTTACTGCCGGCTTCTATAAAATGTTTTATATTTGTGTCAAATTTTGCAAAATTTTCAATCTCAAGTTTGAGGTTTTCTTCATTTCTTTTTTCGAAAGATTCTATTTTATCTTTAAATCTTTTAAAATATTCATCTAATTTTTCTTCGGATTGATTTGAAAATCTTTCGGAGTTATCTTGAAAAACCCTGTTTGCGGTATTTTCAAACTGTAATTTCATATTTTCAATGGCAGAATTATTTTGCTGCCTGTTGAGTTTATTTATTATGTAAAACGGTATAAATACAAATAATGCTCCCAGTCCAAATCCTGTAAAAAATACCCCAAAGTTCATACGATAACCTCCCTAATCCATACATATTATATCATAAAATAAATATACTAAATTTTTGTCAAATTAATTACATTAAAAAGTTTAGCATCCGAATATCAATCCAAAAAATCAATCATGCCTGAAAGCATGGTGTAGACATGGATTTAGTGATTTTATCAATCTAAAGATTTAAATCATAAATTCATGCTTTATTTATTCAAACATCAATCGGGGCATGGATGAAAATATCATCTCAAAACATTAGTATGTAAGGTGTAGAGGACAGATATTAAAAATTTAATAAAAAGGGGAATTTATGAGAGAGTTTAAGAAAAAAGCCAGAATTTTGTTAGTTGACGATAATTCTGAACATCTTAGGGGTATTAAAGAGTTGATTACTCTTGAAACAAATTATGATATCGTTGGTGCTACTACAAGTGCAAATATCGGTATCAATCTTGTAAAAAAATACCGTCCTGAAATTGTTATTATGGATGTTAATCTTCCGGAAAAAGATGGATTGCAGGCAATTCAGGAAATCGAAAAACTTGGCTTGGATACAAAAGTTTTGGTTTTAAGCGGTTATGATGATCCGGATTTGATTTTCAGAGCTATGAAAATTGGTGCAAAAGGTTACGTTTTAAAAACTATGTCTTCTGCTCAGTTGGTATATGCTATTGATGAAATTTTAGCAGGTAAATTCTATTTGCCGTCTGCACTGTCTTCAAGATTTTTCGATTATTTCCAACAATCATTCAGAGAAGAAAATGAAACTTCTGCTGAAGAAAATCTGTTGACGTATTTGACTTCAAGAGAAGAAGAAGTTTTGGAATTACTTACACAGGGTAATAACTACAAGGGTATTGCAGGAAAATTATTTATTTCAGAAACTACAGTTAAGACTCATGTAAACAATATCTTCCAAAAGCTTCAGGTTAATGACAGAACACAGGCTGTACTTTATGCTTTGAATAACGGTTTTGGTAAAAGAGTCAGAGCAAAAATATCAGCTTAATTACACAGATACTACGAATTGATTTCGTATAAATGAGATAGGGATAGGGTGAATCGGATTTTTCCGAGTGATTTTAAGAGGTTTGACCGTAAACCGGTTGAACCTCTATTATTAAGTAAAGGAGTTTATTTTGACAGACGGTTCATTTTTGCAGAAACAGGCAAGACATATAGGACACGAAATCCGTAACCAGTTATCAATATGTGATATTTATAGTGAAATTATCAGAAAACATCTGCAAAAGAATAATATAAATAATCCGTCTATTAATAATGCACTGAACTGTATTCAAAATGCGGTAAAACTTATTGGTAATAATTTGATAGATTTAAAGTCTTTAGACAATATTATTCTTCATGTTTGTGATTCTAAAAAGTTATTGTCGGCTTGTGTTGAAATGGCAAAAGTATATTTGCAAGATAAAAATATTGAAATTAAAGTTGATTTAGCCGATGAGGTAAAGATTTATGTTGATGAAAATAAGCTTCAGGGCTGTGTTATCAATATATTAAAGAATGCGATTGAAGCAGTTGAGGATAAAGGTATTCTTTCTATTAGCAGTGTAATTGCAGGTGATTTTCTGAAAGTTAGTATTTCCAATACCGGAAAGCCAATTCCTCAAAATATAAAAGACAGTATTTTTGATGACGGGTTCACCACTAAAGAATCAGGTTCGGGTGTAGGACTTTGTCTGTGTAAAAAATATATGGAGCAGATGAATTGTCAAATTTCCTTGTCCCGTTCAGATGAATTCTGTACGACATTCGATATCTTAATACCTATTATAGTGTAGTTAGTCCGCACTTTTATGTTATACGATTTTGTTTACACTAATTAGTGACTATGCCTGTAAAGTGATGCAATTAACTAAAGTATATCTTGAATTATAATTGAAAGTATGCTAAAATAGTAAAAACAGGAGGGTTAATATTATGAGTATATCTGTATTTGAACTAGGGGGGGTGGGTAAAACCTCTCATAGCAAGGGTTTTGCTACTGTTGAGCTAAATTATGATAACATAAAAAAGGAAAAGGCATTTACTTTAGCAGAGGTCTTAATCACTCTCGGTATTATCGGTGTGGTTGCAGCTATGACATTGCCTTCATTAATTCAGAATTATCAAAAGGGAGTTGCTCTTAATCGTTTAAAACAAACTTATTCACAACTTTTGGTTGGTATTGAGGCAGTATCTGCTGATTTTGATACATTACCTATGCACAGATGGTCATGTGAAGAGGGACCGGGTGATAAAGATTATGATCAGGAAAGTTGTTTTTATCTTGTACCTAAAAAACTCGGAGCAAAGATGTATGAACGTGTCGAAGATGCCGATAAAGTTATGTGTTATGAAGGAAAACCTTATCGTCCATACAAAAAACTTGACGGAACTGCTTTAAATCCCTTTACGACGTATTCTTGGTCAGCACGTTTCCCTAACGGTGCTTGTATATTGTGGGCTGCGTATGCATATACCGGAGATCAAAGAGGAGCATTGTATATTGATGTAGATGGACCGTATTCCGGATATAATACTGCAGGAAAGGATTTGTTCCTTTTTAATTACTCTGAAGCTAATTCAGGTAAAGGTTTAGGAGATAACGGAAGAAGCATTATTCCTAATATGACCGGTGATCCGTTAGATGTTGCTGTTCAAAGGGGCTGTTCTAACAAAAATCAATCCGGTTATACCTGTGCTGCAAGAATCATAAGAGATAGTTGGCAGATGACCAAGACATATCCGTGGTAAAATTTGAAAAGTAATATCATAATTAATTTTGTTAAATACTTGAATTATCATTGCTATTCATTTATCATATACAAGACGAGGATTAGTTAAGGAGTAGTAATGGATAAGAATGTAATTTGTATCAAGTGGGGTACAAAGTTTGGTTCAGAGTATGTAAACAGATTATACAGGATGGTAGAGAAAAATTTATCTGTTCCTCATCGTTTTGTATGCTTTACGGATAATGCGGACGGCTTGCTCGAAGGGATTGAAGTGAGAGAATTGCCTCCGTATGAAGATAATACTGCTATAGGTGATAAAGGCTGGAGAAAACTATCTTTGTTCAATTCTCAATTAGCTGATTTAACAGGACAGGCTTTATTTTTGGATTTGGATATTGTTATTCGCCAGAGTTTAAATCCTTTTTTTGATGCTGAGGGTGATTTTTTAATTGTAAAAGATTGGGATTTTCCGAATGATATAATTGGTAATTCTTCGGTATTCAGATTTGATGTTGGTAAATACCCTGACGTATTAGAAGATTTTTATAAATTAGGTAATGATATAAGAAAAGAGTATAAAAACGAACAGGCATACTTATCTTATGCAATGCACAAGAAAGGTATTTTAAAATATTGGGACGCTTCCTGGTGTGTAAGTTTTAAACGTAATTGTTTACAACCGTTTCCTCTGAATTTCTTTAAGATGGCAAAAGATCCTGTGGATGCCAAAATAATTGTATTTCACGGACGACCTACACCTGAACAAGCTTATGAGGGCTATTGCGGTAAAGGCGGACTCAGATATGTTAAGCCTACAAAATGGTTGGATAAATATTGGAATGTATAATAAAGGATTTTGTAATGGAATATATTGAAAACAAGAAAGAAGAGAAGGTTCAGATTAAAGGGATATTTAAGGATATGCTTAAATATTCTCCGTCTAAAATTATAGGTATGATTGGTAATGCTATCGTAATCCCGATTTATACAAACTTGCTGCTGCCAGAGCAATACGGCTTGTATTCGTTGTCTATAGCATTTCTGTCATTCTTATGTATAATTTTCTCGGATTGGGTTGGTTTATCAGGATTAAGATTTTTCAGAAAAGCACAATTGGCGGATGATTTGTCAGAATATTTATCGACACTTGTGTCCATGCTCGGCATTAATCTTATGTTGATGTTTATTCTGTCTGCAATATTTCAGCATAATATGGTAACGTTCTTTAAAATAAGTTCTGGTTATTTTTGGGCAGTATTATTCCTGATTATTCCGGTTGCAGTAAGAGCATTATTATTTCAGGTATTGAGAGCTCAGATAAAACCTGCGTCATATACATTTTCAACTATATTAAATCAGTTTATGACTATCGGTATGTCAATATTGTTTATTAAATGGTTACATTTGGGTGCTATGTCAATGTTGTTGGCAATGGGCTTATCTATTACAATTACCGATATTATATTAATGTTCCAAAGTAAAATCTTTAATTATTTCAAACGTCCAAAATTATCTTGGAGCGTTTTGTTCCCGATAATGCTATACGGTTTCCCTCTTGCTGCTTCATCATTAAGCGGTTGGATAATTAACCAGAGTAATAAAGTTGTTATGAACAGTATTAAGAGCTTTACTGAGGTTGCTTTTGTCGGAGTTGCTTATGGTGCAACAATGTCAATTTTAATGACTATATTTTCAATAATTACTGTTGCAGCTATTCCAAGAATATACAGAATGTATGAGGCTAAGATTGATGTAAGGCCGATAGTTGCCAGATTTATGGGATATTTTCTTTTGGCGGCTTTCCCGATTGTTTCTGTCATGGCATTGTATCCGCAGGATGTTTTAATTCTGTTGAATACAAATGCAAAGTTCATGCAGGCATCTGTTCTTGTACCTTATTTCGTATTTGGTACGATGTTTTTGTGCCTGACTGATTATACGACACTGCAATATCATTTGGCTAACAAAACTTGGATAACATTTATAATAAAATTATTGTCAGGTGTTTCTAATGTGTTATTGACATTATATCTTGTTCCAAAAATCGGATTAAATGGTGTTGGTATAGCTATGTTAGCTTCAAATTTTGTATTCTTTTTCTTGAGTACTGTGATAAGATTACCGGATTTGGGCATGCTCGTCCCAAGACGTCAATTGTCATGTATTATAATATCTGCAATTCCTGTGGCATTGTTGTATAAACTCCTGTTTGTAAAGACTTCAGTTATATCTGCCGGTTGGCAAATGATAATTTTATTGTTAGGTTTTTATGTAGTTTATGGCATGGTTCACAGACTAATAAAAGCAGATGTTGTTGATGACTAATTTAAAAAGCAGATAATGTAAAATTGGGGAAAGGCTTGTAATAAAGCTTTTTCCCTTTTTGTTAAAAATGTTTTCGCTACTAGCAAAAAAAAATCTTCACGAATTTATATATATGAGTGTAACAAAATTTAATATTCATATAATCTCTTCTGGCATTCTGATTTTGTGGATGATACAATTTTCAAGGATGTATTAGGGATATATAATTGAATTTCTAAGTTGATATACATTTAAGCAAATTGAACTAAAAAATAAGAACTAAGAATCGAAAGGAAGTAATAATGTCAAAACTTTCATCAAAGAAAAGACGAATAGCTGTTTCACTTTTATCATTTTCATTTATAGCACAGCAGTCATTGCTACCGATAATGGCGAGTGATATCACAAATGTGGGTTCGGTCACGGGTGATAGCCGTATATTAAATACTGATGGCTCAAAGATTTTTAATATTGCCCCAAGGGATTATAACTCTGCAAATGGTGGTATAGGGTACAGAGATTATAAAAATTTCGAATTATCAAAAGGTGATATAGCAAATCTTATTTATAAATTTAATGATAAAGATATTAATACTTTTATTAACTTAGTTCAAAACAGAGTAGACATAAACGGTATCGTAAATACAATGCGTGACGGAAATTTCTATAACGGAAACGCAGTATTTGTTTCTCCAAACGGTCTGGTTATCGGACCTAGCGGTTTATTGAATGTTGGTTCATTGACAGTTGTTACACCTACTCAGGATAAATTTAACGATTACTTGGGTAAACCTAATGAACACATGCCTAAGTTATCAGCTACAGGTACAACTTTATATAACGAAGTTATGACAAGTCCGGGTTCAGCTAATGTTACAATTAACGGTAAAGTAATGGCAAGAGATCAGGTGAATATATATGCTGGTGATATTGCAATGGGTTCTACCGGTGAAGTTGTAACAGGTGTTAAGAGTGATGCAATATTCACT
>Ga0247611_10008171_pt1 | contig 12965 bp, 5 predicted proteins | sample 177DNAGHGhighgp2_FD_192422 | JGI IMG/M metagenome (GOLD analysis project Ga0247611, IMG submission 192422) | Sheep rumen microbial communities from Palmerston North, Manawatu-Wanganui, New Zealand - 1770 DNA GHGhigh gp2 | ecosystem: Host-associated > Mammals > Digestive system > Stomach > Rumen ... | reverse complement strand
GGCAAAGCGGGCGGTCTTATTTTATGAGAAAGACGTTTTCGAACGTCTGTCGTTGTGGGTCGTGAACTTCGCAAACTCCAATCTCTACAACAGGCAGATGACAACCGAAGCGTCACGTTGAGCGTTTCTATATACCTCTTTTATATATAGTTCGTTCTGGCGTGGGCTGATAAGCGTTGTCTATCCTGTGTAGAGAGGGCAATGCGAAGGCCTGCGACCCCAGGATGGGCAGAGAAGCAGACACCTACGCCTTTTTTGTATTATAAGCTAACCTAAAAACAATTAATTAACTGCCGAATCTGGGGTGTTTGTTAAGCAATGTTCAAATGCGTATATGGCTGGAATATCAGATATCTTGGGTATTTTAGGTTTTTTTGTTGCTATTATTTCATTAATTGTTTCGTTTTGGAATTATAAACTAAACAGGAAGCAATTACGAACAGAATTACTAACAAAGTACAATGTTCGTTATAGTGTTGATAAGGATATAAGTAGGGTTGTAAAGTACCTTGAACAACAAGAAGGTTTACGACACCGTGATAAAATTGAAGAACCAGATGACCATGAAGTGGAGATGTTTATGAGGTTCTTTGAGGAATTAGAACTCCTTATAATTGCAAAAGCTATTGATGAAAAAGTAGTATCATATATGTTCTATTTTTATTTGCAAGCTTTCGAAAAGCAAAAAGACAAGTGGAAAAATATTGGTTATGATGACGATGAGTGGAAGGTGTTCCATGAGTTTATGGAAAGAATGAAGAAATTAAATGAGGACAAAATAAAATATAAAATTGATTGATGAAAAGACTACTAACATTGGCGGCAATGTTCCTATGCTGCATGGCAACTTCGTTTGCTCAGTTTAGCGGATCGGGGTCGGGAACCGAGAATGACCCTTATCTGATTTTGAATCCGATTCAATTGAATCAGATGCGAAATTTCTTAAATAAGAATGTATATTTCAAGTTGATGGCAGACATTGACTTGACAGAGTTTATAGAGGATGAGAATCCGTCACAAGGATGGCAACCCATAGGAACTTCATCGGCATCTTTTACAGGAGTTTTTGATGGTAATGGACATACTATATCTGGATTGTGGATTAATAGACCAAATGCAGATTATGTTGGTCTTTTTGCTCATACAGGAGGATCTGAAACTATTACTATTATTAAAAATCTAATTTTGGATAATGCAAATGTCAAAGGAAAAGACAACATTGGACTACTAATAGGATATAGCGTTACAACAAATATCATAAACTGTACTATTTCTGGTAGCCTGTATGGCAATAACTGTGTTGGTAGTTGTGTCGGATATGGTCAATCAGTTAACATTTCAGAGGCAGTTTCTTCTGCTGAGGTACAAGGCTCAAACGAAGTCGGTGGTATAATTGGAACTATCTATATGGTCAAGGTCAATGCTATCAAAAATAATATTTTTCGCGGTTCTAGAATAAGTGGGAATAATTATGTTGGTGGCATCTGTGGTAACACTCATTCAACTAAAGCTGATGGAGGTGCTTCTTTTTCCAATTGCTATGCAACATCGAATGTAGAAGGCAATAATTGCGTTGGCGGCGTTTGCGGCCAAACGTCTGGAAAAATAGAAAAGTGTCGTTTTAGGGGTAATGTTTCGGCAAATTCTTATGTGGGTGGCATCTGTGGAGATGGTGTTACGACTTTATCAAGCACTGAAGAATGTTATGCAATAGCACACATAAAAGGACAGGGCGAGATGGTTGGAGGATTGTTTGGACGAACGTATACCGCGATTAAGAGTTGTTACTTTTGTGGAACCGTCATAGGAAATGAAATGGTGGGAGGTTTAGTTGGCTTACAAATACATAATGACGTTGAAAAAAGTTATTCTAATTCCAAAATATCAGGGGTCAAGTATATAGGAGGTTTATGTGGCTTTGTTAGAAATGATAGGTCCCCTTATACAGAGTATAGATCGGTACGGATACTGTCTAATGTTACTATATTATCTTCTATAACAGCTTCTGATAATTATGTTGGACGTATTTATGGGGGCACGGAAGGAGGTGTACTTGGAGGAAGTGCAGGAACGGCAGATGAAAACAAAGCATGGAATCGTGCGATAGTAATCAAAGCAGGGGTTGCTCAAGATGTTGAGGATGACGATCAAAACGGAACAGGTGTCAGTGCAACAACTCTTAAACTAAAAGCAACATATGTTGGTATGGGTTGGGACTTCAACGACATTTGGGATATTCAAGAGACAGAATGCTATCCCTATTTTAAAACACAAACAGCACCGCCTGTGATTACTTCGCAATTAGTTTCAAGAGCTACTACGATTAGTGGAAAATGTGTAGACGGTGGGACTGTTACCTTAGAAGTTGACGGTACGAAACAGCAGATGGTGAGTGCGGGTCATCAGTTCTCGTTTACCGTTAGTCCGCTACAGGCAGGACACGATGTGCGTCTATCCGCAAAGGCTGATGATAAAGAGCCTTCTTACTATACGACACAGACGGTTTCCTATCTTGGAAAAGGAACAGAATCCGACCCCTATCAGATATATACGCCCGCTGACTTAACTGGTGTATATCGTAAGGGCTACTTCAAACTGATGAACGATATTGACTTGACTGACTATATCAACCAGTTTAGCCCCACAGAAGGCTGGGAGTCGATAGGTCGTGAGGGAAGTGAGACGATTCACTTCGATGGTAATGGTAAGAAGATTACAGGGCTGTGGTGTAATTCCACGAGGGATAATACTGGTTTGTTCTCATGCTTTGCCAATGGAACCATCAAAAACCTGACAGTAGAAGTTGCTAGTGGCAAGCAGGTGAAGGGCGGTGCGAATACTGGTATTCTGATTGGTAAGATGATTAATGGTACGATAGAGAACTGCAAAGTATCAGGTACAGTTGCAGATGGTACACCAGTTGGAGGTATTGTTGGATTGATGGATAATGGTAAGATTTCGCTCTGTGAGGCGAATGTAGCCCTTAATACGACGGGAGAGAGATCCTACGTAGGAGGCATAGTTGGAGAAATCACTGGTGGCACTCTCGACCAATGTGTAACCACAGGTACACTGACTGCCACAGGAACAGAATCGTATGTAGGTGGTCTTGTGGGTAAGAACTATGCTACGATTACCAATTGCTACAGTACAGCCGATAATACCTCTTCCTACAATGCAGCGGGTATAGTAGCCTATAATTATAGCTTGGTTGAAAAATGTCTTTATACGGGTAATTTATACAGCAACAACTATGCTGCAGGCATCATTGGCTATAATGATGGAGAGAATGCCGTTGTACAGAATTGTGTGGCGACGAGCAACAAGATAGAAGTCGTGTACGAATCGCAGCAGGTGCAGCAAGGTGGCGGTTATGGTCAGCGTATTATTGGAGGTATTAAAAACAATGCGCCTGCACCTGAGTTTAACAACTATGCTTTGAAGACCATGCAAGTATCATTGAATGATGTCCCTCAGAAAGTTTATGATGATATTATGAACGGTGTGGCCAAGACTAACGCAGAACTGAAGCAACAGGCTACCTACCAAACGCTGGGTTGGGACTTTACCGATATTTGGAATATCGATGAGGACTCAAGCTATCCCTATCAGACGGTTAAGGCTGAAGGTGGCTCAGACCCCGTTAATCCTAATCCGGATGATCCTGATCCGCAGACAGTGGTAGAGGTTACTGATGTGTCGAATATGGCGAATGCCATCTATGTAGAACCATTGAAAGGAAGTGCTGGTTCAGACGTGAACATTGAAGTTAAACTGAAGAATGCAAGTTCTGCAACCTCATACGGATTTGAATTGGTGCTTCCTGCAGGAGTGACTATCAGTACAAGCACGGATGGTGACTTTGACGATGCAGTAACGATGAGTGCCCGCCACAAGGAACACACGCTGACAACAAACAAGCTGACAAACAACACGTATAAGGTGGCAGTTATCTCACTCAGCTCAAAGGCACTCACGGACAATGATGGAGTAGTGCTGACCATTAAAGCCCATGTGGATGATAACATAATCGAAGGAGAATATGCAATAGGCGTGCAGAGCCCGCTGATTGTGAATACCGATGGTACGAAGCCTGCCATACAGAGTACACAGTCGAAGATAACAATTGAAGATTACATAAAAGGCGATGTAGATGGCGATGGCGTTATAGACTTGGCCGATGCCGTGCTGATTATTAATTATTATGTGGGCAAGCCTGTCAGCAAATTTGTAGAAAAAGCAGCGGACGTAGATGGTGATGGTGAGGTGGATGTAGCTGATGCCGTTCGTATCGTCAATTATGTTGTTGGCAAGATTTCTGCCTTGGCCCCACGCTTTGAATGGAATTTGCCAGAGCCGGAATAAAAAAATCATCACCCAGAATAAAAAAAGTCCGAATCGTTTGGCGGTTTGGACTTTTTTATGTAAATTTGCAGCGACATATATAATATGTTGGCTATAGTGAGCCATTTTGTATATTCTAACTTAAAACTGAGATAGCCTTGAGAACGTTAATTAAAAAAGGATATATTATGAAGAAACTATTAACAATGATGATTGTTGCGCTATGTAGCGCGGCAGGATGGTGTCAAGATGGGACCGTCTTTACTAGCAACACCGTGGAAGGTGTGGCAGTTACTTATCAGATAGTCAGCGAAGCTAACAAAACCTGTCGTGTAGGCTATGCTTATGAGAAAAAGGCCGGAGTTAGATATGCCATTAATCAAGAGACAGCAGGGCCAATTACCATTCCTTCAGATGCTAACGGATACACTGTGATTTCTATTGGTGATTATGCCTTTACTGACTGTTCTAAATTGACTTCTATTACAATCCCAGATGGAATAACGTATATTGGAACCTGCGCTTTTAACAGATGTACTTTGGTTGAAAACATCAACATTCCAAACACTGTAACGGCCTTTGGAAGTTCAGGTGATCGTATGTTTGCAGGTTGTGAAAGTCTGAAGACTATAAATATCCCTGAGGGTATAACGAGTCTTGGTCCGTTGGCCTGTAATGGGTGTAAGAGCCTTACCTCAATATCTCTACCCAGTACACTGACATCCTTAGGAACTCAAGCCTTTAGCGGTTGCTCCAGTCTGACATCCATTGACTTGCCTGATAATCTGAAAACAATAGGGTACTCAGCTTTTACAGGATGTAGTTTTACCACTCTTACCCTTCCTCGTAGTTTTACGAAAATTACAGATGCCGGGACAGGGATTGGTACTATTAATACACTGAAGGAAGTTATAATTAGCGAAGGAGTATCTGGGCTTTCTGAGGTTTTTAAGTATTGTGGTTATATAGAAAAGGTCATTTGTTATAATACAACTCCTGTCAATGCATATAATTGCTGGAACCAGTATCCCAGTCCTGTATTATACGTTCCAGAAGGTTCAAAGGAGGCATATATGGCTGATAATAATTGGAATAAACTTACGATTATCGAGATGAAACCTATGTCATTTATTGATGCGAACGTCAAGACAATTTGCGTGAACAACTGGGATACGAATGGTGATGGAGAATTGAACCAATTAGAGGTAGCTGCCATTACGGATTTGGGGCAGGCTTTCAGTAACAAAGCTAATATAACATCTTTCGCAGAACTTAAATATTTCACAAGTTTGCCATCAATAGGGGCAGACGCCTTTTCTAATTGTTCCAACTTAAGTAGTATCACAATACCAAGTAGTGTGACTTCCATTGGCAATAATGCTTTTTCTGGCTGTAGCAGTTTAACTTCTGTCACAGTAGAAAGTCCAACGCCTTGCACATTAACGTCCAGTTCATTCCCAAACAGAGCGAATGCTACACTATATGTTCCTGCAGGCAGCAGGACTGCCTACAATGCAGCTGACTATTGGAAGGACTTTACGATTGTTGAACTTGATGCTTCGTCAATGAATATCACTTTTGCTGACCCTGTCGTAAAGGCCATCTGTATATCTAAATGGGATACAAATGGGGATGGTGAACTGAGTATGACCGAAGCAGCTGCTGTGACAGACTTGGGCGACACCTTTGGCAGTAAAAACATTAAATCTTTTAATGAATTACAATTCTTTACAGGATTAACTTCTATAAACAATTCTGCATTTTATTATTGTAAATTGTCTTCTGTAACATTGCCTCAAAGTATTGTAACAATAGGCGATGCTGCCTTTTCCAGCTGTTCAGATCTATCAGACATTACTATACCTAGTGGCGTAACATCTATTGGTAGTTATGCTTTCAATGGTTGTTCAGGATTATCAAGTATCACTATCCCCAGCAGTGTTTCTTCTATTGGAAGTAGTGCTTTCGAAGGTTGCTCAGGTTTGACTACTATTATTGTAGAAGATGGTAATGAAGTATATGATTCGCGTAATAATTGCAATGCTCTTATTGAGACTGCAACAAATATTCTGATTCGAGGCTCAAGAAATACCATTATCCCTAATAATATTACTTCTATAGGGGATTATGCGTTTAACGGTATCAAGGGATTAACATCTGTTATTATACCCAATACTGTGACTTATATTGGAAAGAGCGTCTTCTCTAACTGTAGTGATTTGACTGATATTATTCTTCCTAATGGAATTACATCCATTGGAGATTATTCATTTGCCTATTGTTCGAGTCTGGCTTCAGTCGATATACCAGGTAGTGTAGTCTCTATTGGAGCGAATGCTTTTTATCGTTGCAGCAGTCTGACAGCAATTACCATTCCAGAAGGCGTAACCTCCATAGGTTATTATGCCTTTAGATATTGTAACACATTAGAAACGGTTTTCCTTCCCAGCAGTATAAGATCAATAAGTAGTGGCGCTTTTGGGGATTGTGAGAAACTATCAAGTGTTACCATTTATAAGGAAACGCCAATATCAATTAGTGACTGGTCTACTTTCTCTAATCGTACCAATGCTACACTATATGTACCTTCTGGCAGTAAGACTGCTTACGAAAGTGCAAATTATTGGAAAGATTTTAAGGAAATTATAGAATTGCCTGAGCCTGGCGGAACTGAAACGAACCCCTTTACCTGCGCTGAGGCCAATGAATTTGTGGCTGAGCTGGCGGCAGACACTCCGACGGAGACGGAGTACTATGTCAAAGGTAAGGTAAGCAGGATACAAGACAACTTTGGCTATTTGTATGGCAATGCCACGTTCTATATCTCGGACGACGGGAAACAGAATGGCGAGTTCTGCGTATATCGTACCAAATACTTTGATGGTGCTAATTATGCAGGTGGCCGAGTGCCTAATATTGGTGACGAGGTGGTGCTTTGCGGTAAACTCGTCAATTATAAGGGCACCACACCTGAGACTGCCAGCGGTAAATGCCGTCTGGTCTCACTTAATGACAAGACGGTTGGCACAGGCCTGGAGATCGGTGACCTCTTTGTTGCAAAGACTCCAGAAGATGTTGAGATGTTCTTCGTAGTTGATGAAACTGGCAAACGCATGGGTTTTGCAAGCGAGATAGGATGCTCTGTAGGCTATGCTGTAGGTAATAGGGCTGAAACATATACAAATCCTCTCTGCTGTATTAATGCTAATTATGCAGGAGCTATCACAATACCCGCGACGGCTGAGGGATTCCCTATTCAGGCTATTGCTCCCTCTGCTTTTATCAACTCGAATCTAACATCTGTCATCATCCCTGCTACTGTATGGGATATTGAGACAAATGCTTTCAAGGACTGTCAGAATCTGGCTTCGGTAACGCTGCCAGAAGGTGTTATACTGAATTGTGGTTCATTCCTGAATTGTACGGCTCTGACATCTATTGAACTTCCAAAGGGAGTTCAGCTATATGGCTCGGAGGGTAATCCTAAGATTTTCAGCGGCTGTACCAACCTGACTGCCATCACGGTAAATGATGAGACGCCTTATAGTCTTCAGGGAAGCTACCTTGTAGATGACCCCAGTAAGGTGATGCTCTATGTGCCTGTTGGTTGTAAGGCTACCTATGAGGCTGCCGACTACTGGAACGAGTTTACAATTGAGGAACAAACGGTTACAAACATTGTGTTTGCCGATGCCAACGTAAAGGCCATTTGCGTAGCCAAGTGGGATACCAGTGGCGACGGTGAGCTGAGTCGGGCCGAGGCAGCTGCTGTGACGGATTTGGGTCAGGCGTTCACGGATAACCACGATATTACGTCGTTCAATGAACTACAGTATTTCACTGGACTTTCGGCCATTGCCGACGATGCATTTAAAGGCTGTTGGAGCCTAGCGTCTGTGACTCTCCCCGAAGGTTTGGAGTCAATCGGCGGCAGTAGCTTCAGGTGGGCTGGCCTTACTGCTATCAAGTTCCCTCAGTCATTGAAAGATATCTGGGGACATGCCTTCCGTGACTGTGCCTCGTTGGCAAGTATCGATTTCAATGGATGCTCTGCAACCATTTACGAACATGCCTTTGCAGACTGCGAAAGCCTGACCGAAGTCACCGTTCCCAGTACGTGTACAATGGTGCAATGGAATCATTTCGGCTATTGCAACTCGCTGAAGAGTGCCAACATTTTAGCGCAGGCAGAATGGGTGGACGGAATCTTGCGTAACTGTCCTGAACTGGAAACGGTGGTATTGAGTTCTACCAATCTATTAGGAGGCTCTGCGTTTGGAGAATCTCCTAAAGTAAAGACCATTACCATTCAAAAGTTAGAGGCAACAGGTCGTCCTTACGAACTTGTGATGGGAGTCAATCCCGCAGACTGTCGCTTCATCATCCCCGAAGGGACGGCCGAACAATTCCTGAGAGATGGCTATAGAAACCTCTCTGACATGAGTGCACTGCCTCTTGTCAAGGGCGTTTATGAGGCAGAGACAGCCCGCGTGCAGGCGATGGCAGGAAAAATAACCAGTGGTGACAAGACGGCTCTGACCGCTGCCATCACTACCGCTAATGGTATAGTGGATGTTGCGGAGGATTATCCTACCATTTTCGCACAGATAGACGCTGTGAATACTGCCGCTAAGGCATTCCTCGCAACAGCTACTTTGGCAGAGAATACCGATGTGACGGCTGCTGCGATTATCGATCCCGACTTCGACAGTTCGCTATATACTTGGAATAGTCAGGACGACGGCTTCTGGTGGTGGTGGAATGGCGAACAATCGTTTAGCAATGATGATATAGCCATCGAACGCTTCGTAGAAAAGAATATTTGGGAAGAACAAGACGGAACGCTTGCTGATGGTGTCAGGTACCTGACTATTGGTAACCTGCCTGTAGGCCGTTACCGTCTGGAATGTGATGCCATCGCTACGTGGCAACATGATGCCAACGTGCAGGTGAAAGGCGTCAGTCTCTTTGCTGGTGACCAGCAGACGCCCATAGCCACTGAAAACGGAAAGCCACAACACTTCTCGGTGGATTTTACAATGATTACTCGTTCTGACTGCAAGAAGGTGGGCATTCAGGTAAAGAAAACCAATGCCGATTGGGTGGCATTCGATAACGTACGCCTGATATATTTAGGAGCAAAGGAAGATGGCACGGAAGACTACATGGTTGACTACGCTGACTATTCCGGTTTCCCGTTCTGGGTGATGGGTTATGTACCAGAATGGTATGACGGTGTCATGACCGACATGGGCGGAAACTATACTTATGCTACTGTAGAGGGTGCTGAACAAACCAGCGATGTTATTGTGAAGACAAATGATGGCACGGAGTACTACAGACTGCCAAGTGAAAACACATGGCATCAGTATTTCATTGCCAAGGATATCCCAACAAAAGTTGGCAGCAAATACATTGTCAAAGCCATGGTCAAGGCTTCAGAGCCCAGTTCTATCAACGTCAACATGCTGTGGGGATGGGAAGAAGGCCAACAGATCAATGCTACAGTAGATATAGGCACAGACTGGCAGGAGGTGGAATGGGAATACAGCAATATCGGCGGCACTCCCTGTGACCTCGTTGCACAGCCTGATACAAAAGCACAAATTGAGTGGAAGTGGCTTACTGTCACTGAAGACAGAAGAATTTTTGAATGGGTCGAGCAGCTCACAAATGGTGATGCTGAGAGACAATGGACTTCAGAAGAAAAGAATACCAAATACAACGATACAGCAAACAATTATAAAATCTGTGCATGGAGTAGGGAAAATGGTAGAAATCTGGCTGACGACGGTTTCGTTATGCCATTCCCCGCTGAAATAGTAGAGGTTGAAAACGGTAACCACGCATTCGTTGTTCATGCTCAGGATTGTATTGATCCTGAATCTGATGAGTCTGCATGGGACAACCAGTTCTGGATTCAGTCTCCAAAGTCTTGGCCAACAGGCACCGAGGTAAAGGTACACTTCCGTTACAAGGCTTCACAGGCGGCCCTGACGAGTACACAGGTACACATGCAGACCCCTACTGATTACCTCATATGGTACGCTATTGGTGACATTGCCTTCACAACAGAGTGGCAAGAGTTTGACGGTACAATGCTCATTGATGATGAAATGGATGGTACTTGGTCCATTGCATTCAACTTGAGCACTGAGGTGAAGACTGCAGTAGATTTCTATTTCGACGACCTCTCTTGGAAAGTTGTGGATACTCAGAAGTCTACCGACATTTCGAAACTTAGCGATGCCATTTATGCAGATGAAGCAACAGGGGCGAAGGGAAGTACAACCAATTTGACTATCAATCTGAAGAACGAACAGGCTACGAATGCCTACAGCTTCGATTTGAAGTTGCCTGATGGCGTAACGGTTGACAGCTATATGCTGAGCAATCGTCACAATGGTCACTCAAATGACATGAACTATAACGAGACAACGGGAGTGTATAGCTTTGCTGTGCTTTCCATACAGTCGAAGGAAATCACTGGTAACGACGGAGCCATCATGACATTGAAACTGAAGGTGGCTGATGACATGGCATTCGGCGACTATGCCGTGAACATTCAGAACGCCAAGTATTCCCTGCCCTTAGGAGATGAAAAAGTTTCTCTACCGGAAACCGTTTCTAAACTTTCGATAGGAAACTATATCAAGGGCGACGTCAATGGTGACGGCGATGTGGACATTGCAGATGCCGTGTGCATAGTCAATCATGTAGTTGGCAAACAAACGCCAAAGTTTAATGCTGCGGCTGCCGATGTGAATGGTGATGGTGATGTGGACATTGCTGACGCTGTACGTATAGTAAACCTTGTGGTTGGTAAGATTTCGGCCCTGGCTCCACGCTTCGGCTGGAACCTGCCAGAGCCGGAATGAATAAAAAAAATTGTAAAATGTTTGGTAATATAAATTTTTTATCGTATCTTTGCAACCTGTAGTGATAAAGTAAAAAAATAAAGTAATAACTAAATACTAACTATGCAATGAAAAAGATTCTATTTTCAATCATGGCGCTGCTTGCGATAGCAGGCACGTCGAGAGCGCAAACAAATGCGTTTAGCGTAGCAGACATTGAGCTGCCCAAGAATTATGAAGCTGCGTTGACCGTCAACTTCCAATTTGACGCTGCCGACACATACACGGGCTACTCGTTTAACCTGCAATTGCCTGAGGAATTGGAGTTTGTAATGGCAGAAGGTACAGATGTAGCCTGTACAATGGGAAGTTGTCACGATGCAAGTCACAGTGTGACAGCAAACTTGAGTGAGGGCTTGGTAAAGGTCGCTGGACTGTCGTTGAGCAGTAAGCCGTTAAAAGGTACTTCAGGCGTTTTGCTGACATTCACCATTAAGCCCAAGGCTGCTGTGACTGTTGGACAGAAATTTACAGGAACCATCAAGGATATCCTCCTTGTTCCAGTTGAGGGTGCAAAACAGAATCTTGCAGAGAGCAACTTCACAGTGACTATTGGTGAAGATGCGGAACTACGCACCATCCTGGATGAAACTTCAACTACGGCTCCTGCAGCTGCTACTGGTGTAGATGTACGTGTAAAGCGTACGCTCACTGCCAATCAATGGAATACCATCTGCTTGCCGTTTGCTATGTCAGAGGCCCAGTGTAAGGCTGCTTTCGGTGATGATGTGGAGTTGGCTGACTTTACTAGTTGGTCGTCTGAGGAAGATGGCGAGGGCGACATAGTGGCTATTAATGTCGGCTTTACGCCCGTAACTGCTATTGAGGCTAATCATCCATATATTATTAAAGTGTCGTCAGCAATTACAAGTTTTACTGCGGACGCTGTAAATATTGATCCGGAAGAGGAGCCTTCTGTGCAAGTCGGCAAGAAGAAGGCTGAAAAAGGTTTTTTGACTGGTACTTATGTAGCTAACTTCACTGTACCAGAAGACAACCTTTTTCTGAGTGGAGGTAAGTTCTGGTATTCGAAGGGGCTTACAAAGATGAAGGCATTCCGCGCATATTTCGAGTTTGCCGATGTGCTAGCATCAGTTGAAGGTTCCAGCGCTCCTGTGTTCATCTCCTTTGATGGTGGAACAACTGGAATCAATAACGTAAAGCAGACTGTTGGCGACAACAAGTATTACAACTTGAGTGGTCAACAGGTAGAGAATCCCGGTAAGGGTCTGTACATCCAGAACGGTAAAAAGGTTATTATTAAATAAATAGATACACTATGAAAAAGAAAGAATATATAGCTCCATCGATGGACGTAGTGGAGATAAAGAATATGCAACTGTTGGCAGGTAGTGGTGTGACATCTGACAATGGTATTGACTACGGAGGTGTTGACGATGAGGGTATAATCGACCCGTCATCTCCTGATTTAGGTTTAGACCCGATATCCGAACTGTTCTCTTTCTAAGAAATGGGGAGATAAAAACAAGATTCCGTAAGTTCATCTAGGTCTTGCGGAATCGTTTTTTTTTGCATTTCCAGTATCTGCAGAATGTAGTGGTGAACCCGATTAGACGGATACGGTAATAACAAAAAGCGGGCTCCCGAAAGGAAGCCCGTTTTGTTTAAACCACATAAAATTCAGTTTGTTTCCTTAGGGAAGGCTGATAGCCTCTGACGGACAAACGTCAGCGCATGTGCCGC
>Ga0247611_10008170_pt1 | contig 12965 bp, 13 predicted proteins | sample 177DNAGHGhighgp2_FD_192422 | JGI IMG/M metagenome (GOLD analysis project Ga0247611, IMG submission 192422) | Sheep rumen microbial communities from Palmerston North, Manawatu-Wanganui, New Zealand - 1770 DNA GHGhigh gp2 | ecosystem: Host-associated > Mammals > Digestive system > Stomach > Rumen... | reverse complement strand
GGTGTACTTTTTACGCCAAAATTTGCATTTTCTTTGTAAGTAGTTTGATATCAGCAATTTATGGAGTGTCTTTTAATAGCGATTTATCGCCTAAAAAGCAAATATTTCAAATATTAGCATCTAAAACCGGATAATAAGAGGTAAGGTTACGTGTCGAGAAGAAGCAGAAATTATGTAAAAAACTTTCTTTATTAAAACGGGGGGGGTAGCACCGCGCAGCAGCGCACCAGCGCACCATTTGGTATTTTCATTCAGCTGCATAAAAGAGTTACTATATATTATAATATATATATTATAATATATAGTAAAATTATAATTATTATAATTTATAATTTATATACGGAGTATAACTTTCAATTTCGTAGCATCGTTTACATTATCAAAATGGTGCTATGGTGCGCTGGTGCGCTGGTGCGCTGGTGCGCAGCTAAGAGAGAAATGTCTTTTCCTGAGATGTAAGCCCTTACTGCTGGTTCGATGTAAGGAAAGTGGAAAAATCACAATATTTTTCGAAGAAAAATAGGGGAATGCTTTGTTTTATCAATTATTTTTTGTACCTTTGTACCAAATAGAAAGAATACATTATAAACACTAGACAATCTATAGAAATGACGAAGACAATCACAAGAATATGGATGCTGATAGCGCTACTGTTGTGCTCAGTAAGCATGAACGCTCAGACGGGAACGATGGAGCGTTGGGGGTCTAAGATGAAATACACCCTGTCTGGAGGTGTGGTAACGAAGAAGGAAAAGCCATATATCGGCAGTTTGCTGAACAGGGATATGTTGGTTGCCATTGAGGGAGAAGTGAAAGAAGGTGCCACTTTCAGCGCTTCTTGCACGAAGGTAGCCGGTCCCAAGAGCAAACCGAAGCATTATTGGATGGATGGCGAGAAGGAAGAACTTGAAATGGAATTCTACTGCAAGGATTCCCAAGGAAAGGACATGAAGCTGCTGAACGTCAAGGAGAAGAATGCGGATGGCACGAAATCGGTTTCCTTCACTGTTCCTCAGGGTGCAAAAATGATTTCCGTTGACATGAAATACAATACCCAGCGTACCATTTTCCATGTGGAAACAGAATGGACGGTGGTCAAGGAAATCAGCGCGCCGAAAGCTGTGGCAGAGAGCGGTGCCAAGGCTGCCAGCGGCAAGGTGCAGCGGAAAGACAAGAGTGATAAGAGATCGACAAGCTATCTGAGCTATACGGTCAGGGGAGGAAAAGTCGAGGACCAGCACGTCCAGGAGAACAGTCTGGTTCATTCCGTTGTCCTTGATGTGACAGAAGGCACTACCGTCAGCGGTGCGTTCAACGGTCATAACGGAGGCGGTTACGATACCCAGAAATATCCGATGACATTGGTCCTGTTAGCCACAGGACGCAATGAGAAAGGAGAACTCGTAGAGAAGGCATACGAGAAACTTTCTAACCCAACGAGCATCACCAAGAGCTATACGATTCCGAAGGGGGTAAGTCTGGTAAAAATGAAAGTCAGCTTTGTGGGATACGAGTGTGATGTGACCTGGCATGTTGAATCAAGCGGAACGACCCAGAAGACCACCACTTCGACAACATCCAATACAGGAATCAAATGGGATGACGTGGCATCCGACAACTTCTGTGCGACCTGTAAGAAACAAGCCAGCCTTTATACGTTCCTCTCTACAGACGCCACTGGAGCACAAGTGGTAGGTGGTTCGGGACGGATAGGATGCAGCCAACTGTCAACAAAACGATTCGGACAGTGTTGTCTGAACACGCCTATCTATCCCGGTGATGGAATCTATTCGCTTGATCATGAATTGATTATCGGAACAGAAGACAACATCAACATGCTGAGGGTAGAAGAGAACTCAAAGATTCTCTTTGTCGGAAAGGTTGATGGCCGTGACCGCTGGCGCGTGTTGAAAGGCAAGCTTATCGGTGAGAATCTGGTCAAGGTGGAGCGTAAGCAGCAGATACAGATGACCAACTGTGTGCTGGACATCAACGGCACCATCTATGTGGCAGTAGATGACGGCAAGACATCACGTGTGTACCTCTTGGACGGTTCTATCGATGTAACCAGTACCAAGACCAAGAAGAAATACACCATGAAGCCCGGACAGGTTGTTACTGTCAGCAACACAGGAAAGATGGAAGCGAAGAAATTCGATGTGGCTGCCTGTGCCAAGAAATACAACATCTCGGAATCGCACATCAAGGATGTTCCCGTCACAACCACGACGACCACAACAACTACTTCAACCAATAAGAATACCGACAACAACAAAAAGAAGAACTCAGGAAGTACGACTACCTCGACAGACAAGCGCTATCAGGTGAAGACGGGCGTCATCAAGTACAAATATGCGGTTGGCAACAAGCAAGGCACGATGGTTCGTACGTTTGATGATTACGGACATCTGGAGCGTCAGACGCTCAAGATGGATGGCGCCTCCACCCGTACGCTGACCATTCAGAGGGGCAGTACGCAGTATAGTGTGGACGAAAAGAACAAGACCGTCACAAAGAAAGCCGGCAACAGCAAGAACTTCCTGACGATGACTGACGCGAAGAATAAGAAGCTGAACCTCACGAAGAAGGGTACGGCGACCATTGCCGGCAAGACGTGTACGGTATATACAGGCAACAACGAAGAATATTATATCTGGAATGGTATTGTGCTGAAGAAAAAGTCGAAGTCGAAGAGCGGCACCGTGATCTATGAGGCTACGTCGATAGAACAGCCGTCGTCGGTTGACGAGAATAACTTCAAAGTCCCCAGTAGCTATACCATGAAGTGATTTTCCTGAAATACAATAAATCACGCGAATCGGGGTTAATATATAAAATCTCGGCATCGTGAAAAGTATTGTGATAGCAGTTGTGTTATGGTGTGCTGGAGCCTTTGCGGTGTTAGCACAAGACTTTGCCAACGGGGTTCCCCTGTCGGCAACAGAGTTGTTGCAATACGAACGCACCAAGACATCGGGTAGGGGAGGCATTCCTCCGTTTAAGAAATACCAGTTTGAGAGAAAGCGTGCCACAAAATTTATTACCGAGGCCGATTCCGTACAGTTGTGGGGGTATCACATCGCTGCTAATTTGGAATACGACAGGACAAAGTCGCCTCTTTATCGCGTTTTCAAGAAAAAGGATATGAAGGCGATGGCTGTTATCGACCATTTCGGTGGTGAACATAAATCATGTGACATCATCTTTTGGCACAAACAAATCTACCGCCGCTATGCCACACAATTGCGACGCGCAGGTTTCGAGCTTCGGCAGAGCGAAAAATACACGAATGTGCTGGAGTTTCGCAAGCCTGATGTTTCCGTGGGTGTCGATATGGAAATCTGGAACGATATCTATATCATGCATGTGAAGTTATTGTGATTTCTTCTCTCCCCAACACGTCTTCATCCAGTTGTTGAGTTTTTCTTCGGCAGCGCTGTGCTGACCGAACCAGAAACGCGTGTCCTGCAGTTGATCGGGTAGGTATTGTTGTTCTGTGAAATGTCCAGGATAGTCGTGCGGATAACGATAGCCGGCACTGTAGCCTAAACTTTTCATCATCTTTGTGGGAGCGTTACGAAGATGAAGAGGTACAGGTAAGTTTCCGCTGTTACGTACTTCCGCAAGGGCTGCATCGATACCTAAATAGGCTGAGTTACTCTTTGGACTTGTAGCCAGATAGACAGCGCACTCAGCCAGTGGGATTCGACCTTCTGGCCATCCAATTTTCATGACGGCATCAAAGGCTGCATTTGCCAACAGCAGGGCATTGGGATTGGCTAATCCGATATCTTCTGCAGCACTGATGACCAGTCGGCGTGCGATAAATTCCGGCTGTTCTCCCCCCTCAATCATACGTGCCATCCAGTAAAGGGCTGCATCGGGGTCGCTGCCACGAATACTCTTGATGAAAGCAGAGATAATATCGTAATGCATTTCACCGTCTTTGTCGTATGCCAGTGGGTTCTGTTGCAGACAGTTGACAACCATTTCATCGGTGATGATGATATGATCGCTGTCTGCAGATTCTACGACCAGTTCCAAGATGTTCAACAGTTTGCGTGCATCGCCTGCTCCATAACGAATCATCGCCCCTTTTTCTTTCAATTCGATATTTTTTTTGACAATACCACATCTTGGGTTATTGCTCTTTCCAAAAGTTGTAAGAGGTCGTCTTCTTCCAGTGGTTTCAAAACATAAAGTTGACAACGTGACAATAAGGGGCGGATGACTTCAAACGAAGGGTTTTCCGTTGTCGCCCCGATAAGGGTGACAATTCCTTTTTCCACCGCTCCCAGCAATGAGTCCTGTTGTGATTTCGAGAAACGGTGTATTTCGTCTATAAATAAAATTGGTGATGCCGATGAGAAAAATTTCCCACTACGGGCACGTTCAATAACGTCGCGCACATCCTTGACACCGCTCGTTACAGCACTCAGCGTGTAAAACGGCACTTCCAGTTTGTGGGCGATAATCTGTGCCAATGTAGTCTTACCTACGCCTGGGGGTCCCCATAGAATAAACGAGGCAATATGTCCTGACTCAATCATTTTGCGCAGGACAGCTCCCTCACCGATCAAATGTTTCTGACCAATATAATCATCCAGAGAACGTGGTCGCATTCTCTCTGCTAATGGTTCACTCATCTTCTTTGTTTTTATCTTTGGCAAAGATAGTGCAAATTTTTGATTAAGCTAAGCGAATGAAAATAAAAAAGAAATTTATAGAAGAAAAATTTGCGCATTCAGAGTAAAGTATATACTTTTGCAGCATATCTGATATTCAAAAACAAATATGGCAGTAAATAATAAGAAAGCAATAACGCTGAAAACGTTGAATAAGAGCAACGTATGGGATTTACAGGAAAATGATGTCTTCCGTATTTGGGAGTCTGTCGTCAAAGATGCTGATGCAAAAGAAAACACCCGTCGTTTCCTTGATATCGTTAAAACAGCTTTCGAACTGGAAGAAGTAAAGGTCGATAAACCAGAGGTTATCAAGAAGTATCAGGCACGTGATTTCAAAGTGGCACAGGTTCGTGTTGACGATGATTTGAAAATAAAATGGGCTGTGAAGAAAAAGCCTATTCTCCGCATCACAGACCTGACTTATGAGAATATTCATCATATTTCCGCAGTCAAACTGATTGAAGTGCTGGAACGAAACTTTGGTGGTGGCTGGGAAAGTATTTCCCAAAGTATCCGGGATATCATTGAAAGTGGTTTCGATATCAGCACGACGACTCTTCCACAAGACCGATTGAAGAAAAAGGGCAGCATGTACGACAAGAAGATTGCAGACGGATTCGAAGTGTTGGAAATCCCGAAAGGCACTTGGGTTGAAGCAATCTTCGCCAAGGAGAAACCTGAGGCAGAGAAACCACACTTCAAAATCGAAGAAGATGACGATGATGAACTCATGAACAATTCATTCGATGAAGATGATAATGACGAGGAGCTTCCGGAAATCGATGACCACTACAATGAGTTGGATGAAGATGAAGACGAATACGATGAGGATAAGCTGACCGAAGAGAGTTATCGTACAACTTTCGATGCTGATCCGGAAGATTTAGGTCTTGATGTTGCCGACGAAAGTGGCGATGACGATGAGTATTGACAAATAAATAATCAATAAAAAAAAGGGATTTGCAATTGCAAATCCCTTTTTTATTCCCTTTAGGAAAGAACTTCATTTCCCTCCCCGAGGGGAGGATGGAAGGGTTCTCTTATGCCTCGATAGCAGCTACACCTGGGAGCACTTTACCTTCGATAGCTTCGAGCAGTGCACCACCGCCAGTAGAGATATAGCTAACCTTGTCGGCCAAACCAAACTTGTTTACACATGCCACAGAGTCACCACCACCAATCAGTGAGAATGCACCATTTGCGGTAGCCTCAGCAATAGCATCACCGATGGCACGGCTTCCTGGAGTAAATGTATCGCATTCGAACACACCAGCAGGACCGTTCCATAAAATCGTCTTGGCTCCTTTGATTGCTTCTTTGAAAGCTTTCTGGCTCTCAGGACCAGCGTCAACACCTTCGAAACCGGCTGGAACTTTATTTGAAGGACAATTGATAATCTCAGCACCTGCCTTCACGGTCATCGTGCCGAAGTCCAGTCCGTTGGTAGCAGTACAATCAGTTCCAAGAACCAACTCTACGCCATTCTTCTTTGCTAGTTCCTCTACGCCGAGTGCAACATCCAGTTTGTCAAGCTCAACAATAGATTCACCAATCTCACCGTTGTGAGCTTTGGCAAACGTATAGGTCATACCACCACAGAGAATCAATTTGTCAACTTTACCTAGCAGGTTCTCGATGATGCCAATCTTAGAAGAAACCTTTGAACCACCCATGATGGCAACAAACGGACGTTTGATGTTACCCAAAACGGCATCAACAGCATTTACTTCTTTCTCCATCAGCAGACCCAACATACGATTTTCCTTTGTGAAGAACTGGTCGATGACTGCAGTAGAAGCATGCTCGCGGTGAGCGGTGCCAAATGCATCCATCACGTAGCAGTCAGCATAGCTGGCCAAAGTCTTCGCAAATTCTTTCTGGCTTGCTTTCATGTCGGCTTTTGCCTGCTTGTATCCAGGGTCTTCCTTGTCGATTCCTACGGGTTTTCCTTCTTCTTCAGGATAGAAGCGAAGGTTTTCCAGCAACAATACCTCACCTGGCTTCAGCGCGTCAGCTTGTTCTTTTGCTTTTGCACAGTCAGGAGCAAACTGAACAGGTACACCAAGTGCTGCGCTGACAGCATCGACGATTTGTCCTAACGACATTTTCATATTAACCTTGCCCTTCGGCTTGCCCATGTGCGACATGATAATGAGCGCACCACCCTCGTTGAGGATTTTTTTCAGTGTAGGCAAAGCACCACGAATACGGGTGTCATCAGTAATCTTACCATTCTCATCCAGGGGTACGTTGAAGTCAACACGTACGATTGCCTTCTTTCCGGCAAAATTAAATTCATTGATTTTCATAATTGTATCTTTTTAGTGTGAATGTTATCTTGTTACGATTAGGCATCTTATCAGAGCCTAGTAAATCGAATGCAAAGATACAAAAAAGTTCAGAGTAATCTTTCACCTTTCAAGTCTTTTTTCGATTTTTTCATGTTTATGTCAACGGAATGTAAGGCTGACTTTGCAATTTGTTTTTTCTCATTGAACAATTTTCGCACAACTCAACGATTAAAAATAGTATTTTATTAGCTTTCACTTGCCAAAAATTTGGTTTTCCGCTTAGTTAATCGTACCTTTGCAAGCGAATAAAGAATATTTAAAACGTAATACCATGGCAGAAGAAAAGAAAAAACTGACTCCGACCCCACATATCGGGGCAGAGTACGGAGAGATTGCAAAGACAGTGATTATGGCAGGCGACCCCCTGAGAGCTAAGCTGATGGCAGAGCGTTTCCTGGAAAATCCTGTTCAGTTTAATAACGTACGCGGTATGCTTGGCTTCACAGGTACCTATCAAGGCAAACGCGTGAGTGTAATGGGACACGGAATGGGTATAGCATCTATCGGTATATATACCTATGAACTGTTCAACTTCTATGATGTTGATACGATTATCCGCGTGGGTTCGGCAGGTTCTATCCGCGAAGACCTGCATGTGGGCGACTTGTGTTTGGCTATGGGAGCCTGCACAAATTCGAATTACGGTGCTCAATATGAACTGCCGGGCACGTATGCACCTATTGCCGATTTTGACCTGTTGCGCAAAGCTTCTGATGCTTGCGACAAGTTTGGATATAATTATAAGGTGGGCAACGTGCTGTCGTCGGATATGTTCTATCACGACAACCCACATACAGACAGATGGATCAAGATGGGTGTGCTGTCGGTAGAAATGGAAGCTGCGGCGCTCTATATGAACGCAGCCCGTGCAGGCAAGCGCGCTTTGACCATTCTGACTATTTCCGACCATATCCTTACGGGTGAGGTGACAACAGCTGAAGAGCGCCAGAACACCTTCACACACATGATGGATGTGGCATTTACGCTGATATGATAAAAGCCGCATTGTTTGACTTAGACGGAGTCGTGTTTGATACAGAGCCTCAGTACACTGTGTTCTGGGGCAATGAGTGTCGACGTTATCATCCTGACAAGCCAGGATTGGAACATCGCATTAAAGGACAGACGCTGGTAGAAATTTATGACCAGTGTTTTTGCGGAGCGTTGGCAGGTGAACAGCCTGCCATCACGCAGCGTCTGAATGATTTTGAGGCACAGATGCAATTAGACTATGTGGCGGGCTTCGAGTCATTTGTTCATATATTACGTGAACAGGGTGTGAAGACTGCTGTGGTGACAAGCTCAAACAAGCAGAAAATGGAGAGTGTTTATCGTCAGCATCCTGAGTTCAAGTCTATTTTCGATGCCATCCTCACTTCCGAGGATTTCGATGAGAGTAAGCCTTCTCCTGATTGCTACATCAAAGGAGCCCATCGCTTCGGTGTCAAACCAGAGGACTGTATCGTTTTTGAAGATAGTTTCAACGGATTGAAAAGCGGACGGGCATCGGGCGCATTTGTGATAGGACTTGCCACGACCAATAGCCCGGAATCCATTGCTCCTTACGCAGATGTGGTAGTGAAGGATTTTCATGATCCAATTCTTTCTCAATACATAAAATAATAAACTCAAGATAAAAAGATGGCAGGATATTTAATTAAAGACAACAAGAAGATTACAACAAAAAAATTTCAGGAAATGAAGCAGCAGGGCGAGAAGATTGCCATGCTGACGGGTTACGACTACACGATGGCAAGCATCATGGATGCAGCTGGCGTGGACAGCGTTCTCATAGGAGACTCCGCATCGAACGTGATAATCGGAAATACAACCACGCTTCCGATTACGCTGGATCAAATGATCTATCATGCCCGTTGCGTAACTAATGCGGTAAAAAGAGCGCTAGTTATTTGCGATATGCCGTTCGGAAGCTATCAAATATCACGAGAAGATGCCTTGCGTAACGCATGCCGCCTCATGAAAGAGAGTGGGGTGGATGCCCTGAAACTGGAAGGTGGCGTAGAGATTCTCGACACCATCAAAGGACTCATACAGGCAGGCATTCCCGTATGTGGTCACCTCGGTCTGACACCACAAAGCGTTCACCAGTTTGGCGGATTTGGATTGCGGGCTACGGAAGAGGCAGAAGCCAACAAACTCATCAGCGATGCCCAAGCACTTGACAAAGCCGGGTGTTTTGCCATCGTCTTGGAGAAAGTTCCTGCTGCGTTGGCAGCAAAGGTGACGAAGATGGTATCGTGCCCGACAATTGGCATCGGAGCTGGCAACGGCACCGACGGACAGGTATTGGTATCTGCCGATGCGATGGGTATGACAGTTGGGTTCAAACCCAAGTTCCTGCGCTATTTCGCACAAATAGGCGAAGCGATTACCGACGGCGTGGGCGACTATGTGCGTGCGGTGAAAGATTCCTCATTCCCTAACGAATCGGAAAGTTATTAAACGATAATCAAGATGGATACACAGAACACCCCAGTACACATGAAACTATGGCATCGTGGCTTTTGGTCGCTGTCCATAGCTAATATGCTATTGGCGATATCTGTATATATGTTGCTGCCCATCATCCCCATACAGATGATGTCTGAAGGGAACTCGCCGATGGGTGTTGGATTGTCGATGGGTATCTTTGGCTTAGGTGTCTTTGCATTCGGTTGTTTTATATCGTATTGGATTCAGCGTTACCGTCGAAACCATGTTTGCGAACTTGCAATTATCGGAGTCATTGGAACCATAGCCGTACTATACTACCTTGACGCTCCCGATACGATGATGCTTCCGCTGCCCGTTCATGTGCTAGTGCGTTTTATGCAGGGAGCCTTCTACGGCTTGGCGCAAATTATTCTGCTGAGTACGTTAATCAACGAGATGTGTGAGTCTGCACAGCGTACCGAAGCCGATTATGCAGCCACATGGTTTTCTCGTTTTGCTCTTTCGTTGGGACCTGTATTGGCGTTACTCATCAATCAGTATATCGGATTTGGTGTAACGTTACTGATTGCTGGGGCCGTTGCTATCTTGGCATTACTACTGATTCATTTCGTAAAATTTCCCTTCCGTGCACCCGACGATACCATGCGACGCATCACTTTGGACCGATTCTTCCTTCCGCAAGGAGCATGGCTGTTCCTCAACTTGATGCTGATGACCACAATCGTAGGACTATTGTTGTCGGCTATCGGTGATGAACGGTTCTACGGTCTGTTGATGTTGGGATTTCTTTTTGCATTAGTGGCAGAACGTTTTGCTTTTATCAATGCTGAATTGAAGAGCGAAACCATCACCGGTTTGATTATGATTGGTGCTGCGGTGCTACTGATGTTGACACGCGAAATGCCTGTCGTAGATCTTATTGCGCCCGTCTTTATCGGTTTTGGAATCGGCATCATCGGTAGCCGTTTCCAGATGTTTTTTATCAAACTGGCTGACCATTGTCAGCGTGGCACTTCGCAGAGTACTTATTTCCTCGCATGGGAGTTGGGAATTAGCGTCGGACTCTATGTAGGATATGGTTTGCTACAATCAGATATTCATACTATTTTGTGGCTATCGCTTGCACTTGTTGTCTTCAACTTGGTGTTCTATAACTTCTTCGTTCACAATTGGTATTTACAACATAAGAATAGATGATATGAAAAGGATATTGGTATCAATAATCGTTTTGTTCACTTTAGCTTTCCAGGCTCATGCACAGTATGGTCAGCCTAAATATATGCGTGCTGGTATCTCGAAAAAGAAAGTGAAAGAGTGGGTGGTGCAAGGCACTTGGCGACATGGATTCCAAAAAGCCAGTCCCGATAAGACGGTAAATCTGCAGGAGTTCTATGACCAGGTTCACCGTAATCCCGATCAATGGTCAGCCCTGTTCCAATGGCTTGCTAAAACCGACCTGCTGACTATTCCAAAGGGCAAACATCCCATCGAGGGTACCAACCTCGTGGCAAGCGTCGAAGACAGTGAGAACCAGCCGTTGGAAAAGCGCCGTACGGAGAGCCACTACAAGCACATCGACTTCCAATATGTCGTAAAGGGCACCGAGGGCTTCGCTCTGTTAGATCATGCTACCAGTACAGCCAATTGTGCTTACGATGCCCAAAAAGACGTCATCCGTTACGACTACCGGAAAGACAAAACCCATTTCTTTGACTCCACGCCCGGTCGTTTCGTCATCTTCTTCCCGTCAGACTGGCATATCGCGAAGGTTCAGACCAAGAAGAAAGATCAGAATATTCGTGTGATAGTCATCAAAGTCGATTATATGTAACAACAAAAGGCAACTATGAAGGTTGCCTTTTTGTTATATGTAATAGTAGAAATTCTTGTATTTTTAATCTCTTGAAGCTCTTAATCCTTCCATGTTGGTATAGCGGCGGAGCATCATACGGCGGTAGATGTTGCCAATCCAAAATTCGTTTGTGATGATGAAAGCAAGTCCGATTGCCGATAATATGCTATAGACAACAACATCGCTGAAGAACAAGTGTATCAAGCGGATGAAGAAAATAGGAACGAAGAACACAAACAATTGTATCACAATCTGCATCCAGTTATTCTCCATCGAACCTTTGCCGATGAACTTCGTGTTCAGCGGCATTGTTTGTTTGTTATATACCGCCATCTGAAGCAATAGAATGTGAAGCGGTCCAGCCGTAAACAAACCATAAGCAACGAGCGCGAAAACAGTACATTTATGAGTGAATACGGTTGGTATCAACAAAATGAATGTCACAAGTAGGAAACTGCCATAGAGGAAATATTTGGCACGTAGCAGATGGAAGATATTGTTGTGATGTACCATCAGACAGTCAATGTAATTCCCTTCGTAACACATCACTTTGGAGAGAATCATCGCACCGAAGATAACGTAACAGTAGATTAGCCAGAAGCTAATGAAGAACGGATTGTCGTATATGCTGGTGAAACTGAGCAGCAATGCAAAGATAACCACCAGGATAATGGCAGATATAACGGATTTACGGATGTTCTTGCAACGGAAAATACTACGCAGTTCAATACGTATGTATTGTCCGATTTCGCCATATTTGTCGAGGAATGACAAACGGGCGTTCAACGTGGTTTTCTCAGTGTTCTCTCCGGTACTTTCCTGCCAGGTGGCAATGTATTGTACCTTTCGGTTTATCATAAAGAATACCAACATCACCAATGGAATGCCGATAAATGCCCAAGAGGTGAGGATATGCTCGGCATAGAAATTGAAGAAATGTTCAAGACCAATATGTTTGCCCGTAAACATGGGAATGGCAATCATTCCATAAACCGCTAACGGCAACAGCCACCATGCATAACTGATGTTTATCAGACTTCGTACGAGCAGATACCATTGACTGTTGATGACTTCAATCAGCCACATCGCCAATAGGAATGCCAATGTGATCCAGATGCCTTGATGAGGCAGAATAGACATGATGGAATAGGGAATGTAGAGCGCAAGCCATATCAAATTGCCGTTACTCAACATAGAACTGACCAGATAGCAGTCGATACTGGTATGACGGGGAATGGGCAGCAGAAGATAGGGTTTTACTAACTGCGAGGGTGTCTGTTGTACCGCAAAACGAGTCAAGAAGTCTAATGCAAGGATGAACGGCAGGATTCCGCTGATCAGTTCTACACCTGTTATCCTTCGGCTTTCGTTGGCTATGAGTGCCAGCATTACGGCAATGAAAATCAAATAGAGAATCATAAAAATCCCCAAGCCATAGATAACATAGCGTGCAGCTTTGTTCTGCTCAAAGGCTGCACTTCTTTTCTCTGACAGTTTGCTGTGCCTGTAAATCAGTTTGAATATTTGCCAATTCATTGCTCCTTGATTCTTTTCTCACGGGTGAACCGTAAGACACACTTTGCTCCTTGCTCCTGAGGTTTGGAGGGACCTTTATCTTAG
>Ga0247611_10008169_pt1 | contig 12966 bp, 16 predicted proteins | sample 177DNAGHGhighgp2_FD_192422 | JGI IMG/M metagenome (GOLD analysis project Ga0247611, IMG submission 192422) | Sheep rumen microbial communities from Palmerston North, Manawatu-Wanganui, New Zealand - 1770 DNA GHGhigh gp2 | ecosystem: Host-associated > Mammals > Digestive system > Stomach > Rumen... | reverse complement strand
TTGACACAAAAACCATCTAGTGTATAATGGGGGTAGATAGAAACGTAAACATAACCGGATCTATTGCACATACCACCCATAAAGCATGAATGTATGACCAAAGAAAATACTTAAGTTCATGTCTGCACACCTCTACCCTTTAGGTGTGCAGGATTGAGCTTAAGCTCAACAATATAAACTAATGCCTAAAAGGAGAATATAATGGCAAAAAAAGAATTAGAATCAAAAGCAGGCAAATATGCAAACGTGGAAACGTGGAATAAAAAGGGAGCTATTAAAGAGGGCGATTCGCTAGAAGGTTATCTAGTAGATCGTGATTCGTTCCAAACTAAGTATGGAATGATGTATATATACATTATTCAGAAACTCGACGGTGAATTAATCAAGGTTGTCGGCCAAAAGAATATTACATCTAAGATCGACGATTCTATCGAGCTTGGTACTCATATCTGGATCACATTCGAAGGATTGGTAGAAACCTCCAACGGAGCCATGAAGAATTACAAGATCGAGATCGACGATGAAGATAAAATCGAGGTAAAAAACAATGCTTAATAAAACAGATTTAGAAGTAATAATCGGATTATTTCCGGAAAAAGATCAAAGCGAGGAACAAAGTAGAGTGTTTAAAAAATTAGAACTATTGCATGAACAAATGGTTCTACAAGAAGAATTTCAAAACCGGTCAATGGATCTTCGTAAACGTATGGACGAAATAAATAAAGCGTGATAAAATAAAAGTGTATTGATTTGTCAACAAAGTACCGCCATAAGGCGGTATTTTGTTGACAAGAAAAAAAAATCTGTATAGTAGAGATAGGTGTCCTAACATTTTCGCTCTATATGTATAGTGCGGTTTTTACAACAGAGGTATCTGTATTAATGCAATACACCAACATTTAATCGTGTATTCTTGGAATAATACAGGATTAACGTCTTAAATCACAAAATAAGCGTTGAGATATACGCTTATTTTGTTATAATGTACTTATGAATAGTAGAGTTGGGTGAGCCTCTACTATTTTTGTTGTGCTATAATATAAGCATGAATGATATCATAGTTTCGATCATTGGATTGGTAGGTATAACAATCGGTGCAATATTTGGATATCTTGGCCGAACTAAGAAACAAGCAATTATAGATGCAAAGAGAGAGCAAGAACAAAATGATAGATTCGACCGACTATTCGAAGAATTGCACCAAGTAAAGATTCGATTAGATGAACATAATCATTATGCTGAAAAGATAACCGGAATAAAAGAATCTATAATATCAATTAAAAAAGATATTGAATATATCAGAAAGGATATTCAATGAAAAAGAAATTAATATTTATCTTAATAGTAATATTATCAGGATTAGCAGGAGCTGGTCTGGATCTAGTTATTAGGCCATCTGAAAATGGAATAGTAGTAGATGCTTCGTATAATATTGAATTTTCAGATCAACAGATACCAGCACAATTAGAAAACGACCTCGGAGAGGTTATTTTAGATGAAAATATACCAACAGTTGAAGATATTGACGGTGGTCTGTTTAAAGACGATATGGATCCTAATCTCGGTGATAAAGGGTGGTCAGAAACCTATAACGTTTCTTCTCCAGAGGCGTTTAAAAATGATACTTTAAATAAATGTATTATTGCAAATAATTACTATGGTGCACAATGCGTTTCGCTCGCTAGAGCTTTTTGGTGGAGCTATGCAGATCGTGATGTTTCTACTTGTGGTACTGGTATGGCTAAGGGTATGATGGACTGTGTAGATGTAAACGCTGGAGAGGATTTTGTTGTCATGTGGAAAGAAGATGTAAACAAAATTCAAGCCGGAGATTGGTTAGTATTTGGCGGCGGCCAATACGGTCATATTGGTATGGCTCTCGGTAGTGTAAAAGATGGCTATGTTGCACTACTCGGAGAGAATCAGGGCGGCCACTCTTGTGGATCCAATGTAGGGGGTTCTGCAACAAATATCATTAATATTTCAGTAAAGAATCTAATTGGTTTTTATCGACCAAAATCTTACATAAAACCTGATCCAGAACCAGTAGTAACACCAGAACCAGTAATTCCGATTTCTGGCTGCGTTTTATGGCACGTTGAACGAGGCGATACAATGTCAAAGATTATGCTAGATTGTGAAGGAACTGTCGTTTACGGCGAAGCGATGGATAATTACGCTAAATCATGGTATTCATTAATCTATAAACCGAATCAATCAGTATATGACGGATGGAATTCAAAAACTGGCGTTGGTTTATATGCTGGCGATGATATTGAACATAGGTTGAAATAATGGCTATTATTAACGGATATGTAACAATCCCACATAGTACATATCTAGAGTGGAAAAATAATGTAAACGGCAATGGTTATAATGCAGATGGTTATTATGGTTGTCAGTGTTGGGATCTTACGGCCGAATTTTGGTATAACGTTGGTTTTCCACAAGGTTATCCACACACCGGCCCGAATCATTATGCAGAAGAATGTTGGGATGTGAGCCGTTATGCTAATGCGTCATATAACGGTACCACATATTTCGATCTAATAACCTCTATTAATGATGTAAAACAAGGGGATGTAATCGTTTGGAATGGTACTACTGCATATCCTACCGGCCATATTGGGTTCGCAGATGAAGATTATGATGGATCTGGATATATAGCCGTGTTAGGCCAAAATCAGGGAACCGGAGGAACTCCTCCACCGGTATTCCCTCAAGACGGCGGAAGTACAGCAAATGTTAAAAGATTATCAGTTTCAAATTTTGCCGGTGCCTTTCGCTATAAAGAGTGGGAAAGCACGCCGCCAACTCCACCGGTCGGATTTACAAAGAAGAAAAGTTTCCCGTGGATCCTCTATGCTAGAAAATTACGAAATAATATGTAATTTTATACAACTTATGGTATTATAACATTAAGAAAGGAGATTCAATTATGGCGAAATTAACAGCCGATGAGTTCATTAAAAAATACAGCGACGGCGAAAAGAAAATCACCGAAAGCGATGATTTATTAATAGAGCTCATGGAAGACGCACAAGATTCGATTGGCGTAGATGCTGGCGAATCCGAGGAAGTCGAACAATTAAAAGCAGAAATTGAAAGATTATCTGCTGATAACGCCGACTTAAAAGAGCGTTATAAAAATCGGTTCTTATCTTCTGATGCAGATGTAGTCATCGAGAAAGAAGAAGAAATCGAAGAACCGCAAGAAAAAGAAGTAATTGATATAAAGGAGATATAAAATGCCACTTTCTACTGTTTTAAAGGCAAACAATGATAGCGAGCTTTTAAGTTACATTATTAATGCAACACCTGAACTAGCTTCGGATATAGATTTACCTGTACAAGGAGAATCTATTGCTCCTATCGGCAAGCTCATTATGAGCAACGAGCGTTACAAAAACGCATTTATTAATACGATTAACCTTATCGGTTTAACTGTTATTGATCGTAACTACTGGGAGGATCCGTGGGAAGGATTTACCGAAAGAGGTACTCTAAACTTCGGTCAGTCCGTTCGTGAGATGATTGTCGATATCGCACAGGTTTTCGATTACAATCAATACGCTAACAATGCTACGCATTTCCTACAGAATGTTGTACCAGATGTTTATAGCTACATTCATGATGTAAACTATCAAAAGTTCTACAAGACTACTACCTCAGATGAGCAGATGGCTATGGCCTTCAACACTGAGGGTGGCCTGATGGATCTTATCGAGAAAATTATTGGTTCTCTGTATGAGGCTTATAAGTATGACAAGTATATTGTTAATAAATATATGCTCTGTCGCCGAATTCTCGATGGTACTATCACCTCTGTAGAGATTGATAATTACGACTCTTTGACTCCTCGTCAGCGTGTAGCGTTCATTAAGAACGTGAGCTCTAAGATGACGTTTAGAAGTCCTAACTATAACCCAGCTGGTCTTCGCTTAGCTACTGCGTTTAAAGATCAGATCATGATCTTGAATACTGATTTCGAGGCAGATTTGACTACCGAAGTTCTCGCTACGTCATTCTTCCTGAATGAGGCTAACTTCAAGACCAATCTAGCTCTCATTGATGGTTATGGTAATCATGACACCGCTAGATTAACTGAGCTCTTGGGTTCCGCTTATGTTGCATTTACAGATGCAGAGTTAACTGCTCTTGCTGCGATTCCTTGTGTAATAGTAGATCGTGAGTTCTTCCAGAACTACAACTATTCTCTTGATAATGCTGCTGATATGTCAACTGATGGTACTCGTGCTACTTCTTTCTACAATCCAGAGTCATTGAAAAATAATCACTGGTTGCATACTTGGAAAGTCGTATCGACTTCGCCATTCAAACAGGCCGTGGTCTTTACTAAAGATATTGCTCCGGCGGTTTCTAGTGTAACAGTATCCCCTGCTAGTGCGACTGTAACACAAGGTCAAAGTTTGCAGCTTTCTGCAACTGTTGTTACTGTAGGATTTGCTAATAAGGCCGTTACTTGGTCGGTTGCTACTTCTACCGAAGGTGCTGCAGCAACGATCAATGAAAAAGGTTTGTTGACTATTTCGTCAACTACTCCAGCAGAGGCAACGTTCACTGTAACGGCTACTTCGATCTATGATACGACCAAGACCGGAACCGCTACAGTTTCTACTCCTGCAGCGGCTGCTGGCACTACGTCAAACACGAGCAGCAGATCTACTAAATAAAAAAGTAGTAATTATATAGCGTGATTAGTAATAATCACGCTATATCTAGGAGATTTTATGAAGAAAAAAATGATTAATACGCAGATTTCGAATTTTAAGACTTATAATATGTATTTCAGACAAATGCTATCTTTGGCTGAAAATGTCTTCGAATTTAAAAATCTGCCAGAGTATATAGACGTATCATTTCTTAATAAAACTCTGCTCCGTAAAGGTCGAATAGCTTTTTTTGAAGATGAAGTTCTCGGATTAATAGCACTACCGTTTAATGATGCTGGGGTTTATGATGTCTATGGCCGCCCAACTACTATTGAAGTTTTCGGATCTAATTCATACCATCGGATTCTAAAAAAAGACGAATATGTAATCATGTATGATAATAATGGCCGGTATCCTTTATATTTAGATATTTGCCAGATGGCCGAAAGAATCGCACTTTGTGTTAGAACCGAAGATATAAATATGGTTCACCAGAGAACGCCTAGAGTTTGGAAAACAACAAAGGATAAAGAATTATCATTAAAAAGAGCTATCAACGAAATAGATTCAATGGAAGAATCAGTTGTTACTTATGATTCTCTAGATATTGAGGATATGAACGCTGTACTAGCTCCAGCTCCATATGTTTCTGATAAGATTGATCTTCATCTTCGAGAACTATGGGCGGAGTTTTTCCGTCTAATCGGTGTTGCGAATCTACAGGAACAAAAACGAGAGAGAGTTATAGTTGATGAAATGGTTGCAAGTCAAGGCGGAACAATTGCGTCTAGATTCTCTAGATTTGAACCTAGAAAAAACGCTATAGATAAAATTAATAAAAAGTGGAATTTAGAAGAACCGCTCGAAGTAAAATATTACGATGGAGAACCTAATTCTGCAGAAGATGGAGAGGAGATAGACGAAGATGTACCCGATGTTGTCAATTTATCCGCTAATTCCTAATATACGAAAACTAGGTATTAGCCACGATGAGCCGCCAACGATCTATGCTTTGTTGAATTCATATGTGAATTATGCTGCTGATGTTCCTACTAAAATCAAAGATTTAGCAAATGCCGGCCGAGCAATGTTTTTTGATTTTGATTATCCATTGGCTACCGGAATAGCTAAAGCAGATTTCGAATGTATGATATTGAATCATTTCATGATGCGAAGAATCGGTTACGAAACTGTTACAGCCTTCAAAATTGCTTTAAATGTCAAATTAAACGAAATAATGCCAGAGTATAATAGATTATTTGATTCGATCGAAAACTGGAACCTATTCAATGACGGCGAACATATAACTAGACAAGCAACAGATGCTAGAATCACTAATAATACAACGTCTAATACGGGATCGTCTAGTATTTCTACTACAGGTTCTAATAGTAATACTTCAGATCGAAGATACTCTAATACTCCACAAAATGCTTTATCAGATGTTAGAAATGGCGATTATGTTAGCGAGTACAATTACGATCAAGATACTAGTTCAGCAACTAGCTCGTCGACCAATACTAGTTCAAATAGTGGAACTAATAATACCACTGATTCAGGTAATCAGAACGAAAGTATAATTAGAACGCCTAGCGATAAGATTAGATTATATAGCGAGTTCTTGAAAAACCGGCAAAATGTATATACAATGATATTTAAAGACTTAGACAGTCTATTTTATCAAATAATATAAAGGAGATAACATGGTAAATTTTAAGAAAACGAGGATACCACTCTTTCGAAGATTTGTTCTTCAGAATTTTCCGTTTATAGAACAAGATTTCGATGCTTTAACTGATTATGAGTTAATATGTAAAGTAGTAGAGTATCTAAACCAAGTCATTGTTTCTACGAATGCGAGTTCCGAACAAGTAGAGATCTTAACAGATGCTTTTAATGAACTGCAATCTTATGTCGACAATTATTTCGATAATCTCGATGTACAAGAGGAAATCAATAATAAACTGGATCAGATGGCCGAAGATGGAACTTTGGAAGCAATAATCTATAACTATCTTACTACTCAGGGTGTTTTAGCTTATGATACAGTTGCAGAGTTAGCCAGTGATACTCATTTGGTCGTTGGTAGTCACGTAAAGACCTATGGTTACAAGAGAAAAGGTGACGGTGTCTATAATCTTTATACTGTTAGAGAGGCAGAAACAGAGGAAACTGGTGATGGATACAATACAGTCTTACTCGCCAGTGGATTGGTAGCTGAGAAACTCCAGAGTGGAAAAGAAATCGTAGTCGAATTATTATCAACAGATAATTTGCAAGATTATTTATCGCTAACTGATAAAAAGACTGTTATATTACCGGCTAACACAACATATACAGTTACAAGCAGATTGTTTATTAATTCTGATACTACTCTAGATTTAAATAATTCAACTCTATATTGCAATTACGATAATGAAACCTTAGTATTCCTTTATGGCCTAACAGACACATTTACTGAATATAATGGTTACAAGAATATCACTATACGCAACGGAAAGATTGAGAAGGCTTGTATCTGTATGATGCATAATAAGAATGTAACGATTGAGAATGTTGAGTTTATTAGAACTAACTCTAGGCATTCGATGCAAATAGCCGGATCTTACAATGTAACTATAACCAAATGTGTATTTAACGGTACGACACCAGTGAATGAAACTGGTTCTGAATGTGTAAATATCGATCCATGTAATTATGGCGGCCAACCATACATGGAAGAAACTAGCGTTATGTACGATCATACTCCAAATATGTTTATAACAGTATCTGATAATGAATTTAGAACCCCTGTTGACAATGGAATGAGGTACACAAATGCTATTGGTTCACACGGTGCAGATGATAATCATCAGACGATTGCTAAAAATGTGTTGATTGAGAATAATAAACTCGGTTCACCATATTCTCATACGATTAATATCTGTGGATATATTAATGTCACGATAAATAATAATGAAGTGTTATATGACACGAATAATATCTTCTCTGGAGACGTAATCAGGTTTGTATATCTAAGAGATGGTTTCGTAACAATGAATATTACCAATAATAACATTGTAAATGCTCAACTACTTTTATCAACGCAAGAGAACACTTACGACAAGAAGAATCTGACTATAACCAACAATACATTCAAAGGTACTGGTGATGGCGATAGAGGTGTCATATGGATGCGAAATACTGTAAATGTGAATATTAGTGATAACTTCATTAAAACAGATGTTGCTGGTATATTCATGGATTGTAACAGAAGTAATGGCACTCCTATAGAGGGTACAGAAACTCACGATGTTATTATCCACAATAACACTATAGAATCAACGACTAACAATGGTAGTGGATTGATAAAAGTCCGAGGTAACTCCTATAACGTAGATATTACAGATAATATCCTCTATAAGTTTGATAATAATAGTTTCGGTTTTACATATGGTGGTACATTCTCTGGCGACCCAAGTAAGATTAGAGTTGTAGGTAATTCGTGTAACTTCGAAACTCATTTCACTAGAGATGCGTTAGTAAGTAAGAGTATGTACAACAATAACTGTTTAGTTGATTTAAGTGGCCAAATATCAGAACCAAGTACAACGATTACTTTGAACCTTCCTGCTACAAACTTCAAATCCTTAATTGTAATGGTAGGCGGAGCTTCAGAGAACTATCAGAGGCTAGAGATATGGCCATATCATCCAAACGGTGATTATATCGAAACCACCGATAGAGTATGGAAACAAGTTGTTACGAATGCTAGTGACCAAGTTGGCGTTGCAACGATTTCAACTAGTGATAGCGCTACTAAATTAACCTATAGTGGAAATACCAATATTCGTAAAGTCTATGGTGTAATTTAACTAGCCTACAATTACAAGCTACAAAAAGTTGGAATATAGAAATTTATATTCCAACTTTTTTTGTTAACTTGATTATACGATCGTGTTATTTAAGCTATAATTACCTATATTATCGTGATTATGCCAGATCGTAACACCTCTCTGATAAGCATTATTTATAATGTCCATTGAGGCCGATGGAACAGATATTGTATTATCCTTACTATATCCAATACTCTCTCCTTCCGCTATTTGCACAAAATTCCAATATGTACGGCCTGTTTGATTCGGATATTTTAATCTACTAACTTTATAACCAAACATTGTAAAGTAGTCGTCGATCGTTTGACTATACTCTGGTTTGATACATTTTGGAATTGCTGTAAAACATGATTTGTTATTAGAAAACGAAACGTCGCCCGAGTTAATATTTCCGTGTACTTGATCCGGAACCATCCTAGCACGGTAATGTTCTCCAATAATACTGGTAACAGCTCCTACTAGACCAAATGTAGTTGGAGTTGGGCTTACAAATGGCTGTGCTAGTGTGGTTGCAGCACTTAAACCAATGTTTACAGCGTTTTGCGTGAGCCAGTTAGTATAATAATCTGTAACCCATGAACACTGTGGAGTCTTAGCTCCAACAATACCCTCTCCCCATGTTTGATCCGTTCCACCGTTCTTATAGTTACTAGCTGAAGCCTTGATTGACATTGAAGGGCAAAGAGCCATAGTTACATTGAACTGGGGATTCCCAGAAAAATCTTCGTATCTGTATTCACACTCGGTACCGACATTATTAGTTACATTAAAGAAACAGTATGGATATGTCAATAGTTTATTATTCTTTGGAGTATAGCCAGCTAATGATGACGGTCTTGTTATGGTTTGTGATACAGAAATAGGAGAAGTTGACGGTTCTATCCATGTAACTTCTACTTCATTTGTAGAAGATGTTACTGTATAAGTATCTACTACCGGACTAGAGTTTGAGATAAACTCATATGGAACGTAAAATATCGTTTGGATCGCCTCAGCTTTTCCTGATCTAACATAGAAATCTATTGTACGCTGCAAATATAAAAAGTCATTAAAGAACATATACTGTAGACCACTAAATATTCCACCATATACTGTCTGCCAATTAGAAAGACTGTTAGATGTAAAAGGAGCAATCAATTCACTTACTCCTAAGCACGCATAACAATCATCGACAGATGTTTGGCCGAAGTTAGTAGCTTGACCGTTAAAAACAAATTCTCCTAGAGAAACTCCCTCGTCTAGAGTGTGTGCTCCGACTGTATCATCATTAACGTGTTCTCTAACTACAAAACATGGCCTCGGATTCCAATAATCAAACCATGTCGATAATTCATCTATAGTAAAATGGATTCTACTATTTTTATTACTAACATATTCTACTTCGTCGATAAAACCGAAGAACCATTTATTCGAATAATCTGGATTCTGAAAAGCTATGTAATTTGCTTGTAAAGCTGTTCCGTAGGGTACCTCTATTTCGATCACATTTTCACCTTGTCTTAAAAATGAACAATTAGAAGACGATGCTACGGCTTTACTGGTAACTAGTGAAACCATGCTAGACTCTGAATAATCAGTAGTATTTTTATATGATTTATCTAATTTGATTCCTCTGGCTAAGATTAATTTACCTGTTCTTAGTGCCATATTACTCCTTTACTTTTTGATTGTAAAATCTATAACCTGTTTAAAATCAGTTCCGCATAGATCAGATGAATAAAAAATCATATTCTCCCGAAACGTTTTAAATAGATCGTTTAGATTCTTATTCTTAAAATTCGTATTATAGATATCTCGTTGCCAATATCTACTTACCTTTATTATATCGCTAAATACTATTGTTTTATCGTCGATTTTGCCTTTATAAGGGTATATAAACCAACAAACCTCGTTCGATTCCTTATCTAGCAGATATTCGCAGCAGAATTTAAAAGATTTGTAGAGGAACATAAAACGAAACATGACTTTGTAATCATTATATGATTTGGGTAAAAGAGGCTGTGGATCTGTTTGCCAATCCCCTTTATTTATCATATCTTTAGCTGATCCAATAACGTATGAAGAAACTCCTGTACTAGCACAATACTCTATAGCTATTTTTATCCAAATTTCTTCTCCTGTGTCATCTAATCCGGCAAATATTTTTGTAGTTTCTATAGTTCCTTGCTTTTGTTTAGAAACAATATTGTATAAACCCCAATCTTGAAGATAAGGACAAACTCTTGATATAGTATTTCCTAGCAACCAAAGTTTAGTAGTACGCCTTTTTCGGTCTATAGTAGAATATAAAAACATGAGTTTATTTGATTCATTAGCGATATATTCACCTCTCGACATAAATTCTTCGAATATTATAGTATATACATCTAGATAAGAACAGCCAGAATAATTCTGTTCCGTAGAGAGAGCCATAACATATCCTATCTTCTCTCCTCGTTTAGTTTTCCCATCTTCGAAGTTATAATTAGATAAAAATAACTGCTTACGATAAACGGTTATACAATTATAGCGGCCGTCGGTTAATTTATTTACATCTACATCAGCAAAATACTGTTCTACCTTATCTGTAGAGATTTCTTCTTTCCACCTACGAAGATAAACAAATCTATGGCCTGTAGCCAGATATTCCTCTATAGCTAATTTATGCTTTGCTTGATAACTTTTTCCATTACCTTTTTCGCCCCATGCTAGATAATAATCAGCATCAATAGAACGTAATTTATCTATATTATAATGAGTTATTTTCTTGTTACCCATTATTTATCTTTTCCTTTTAATCTCAATAAAATTTTGTTCTACGAACATTCTAGTTTTACTGTCGATCTTTCTTCGCATATTCTTCCACATAGATCCCCCCAACTTTCGCCTCTATGGCCTTTCTTATTAGATGAACCTTTTCTTCAGATAACCTACCAGCCCAAAGGTTAGAGGTGTTGATCTTATTTTCTCTACATATCTCTGAGATGGTAATTTTCGAGAACTTTTTTATGTAATCTAAATCAGTCATTTTCACCACCTTTTGATGCGTCAAAAGCTTTTAACAACATATCTATAAGTTCCACTTCGTAATTCCCACACATAAAATAATTTGGATGACTTTCATAGTCAGATATGTCATATTTTATTCTATTCAGGCTGTCCCTAAATCTATCTTCGTTGTAGTGTGATACGAACTCTTTAGGTATATTCAATACTATCTTCATTCTTCGCCTCCGAAAAGCAAGTCTAGATCATCATTTATCCCATCATAAAGATTTGTTTTGAATTTAATAGTTCCGCCTAGCTCGTCATATTCAAATCGCAAATCAACAAATCTGAAGCTATTATCTTTAAGACGTTTCCAAGCCTTTAATTTTTCCACAGCTTTCTCAGCTTCTTCTTTGGTTTTAAAGTAGTTGCCATTAGCTTTGAACATATCTTCCATAACACCATCGCATTTATTTTCAAAAACATGATCAGCATAAATATACCAATACGTTGGTTCTTCGTACACTTCCCACACATCAAAAATTTTTTCTAATTTTGAATGAAAATAATTAAAATCTTTACTAAATAAATCAGTTATAAATTCATCTGTCAGTAACTCTTTGGAACTTATGATTTCCCCAGTTCCCTTATGTCGTAGTTTACACATTCTAAATCGCTCCATTATTAATATTAATTTCAGATAATGAATCGCTAATCTCTGCTATTCCGTCATTGATTGTCGATAACGTTTCAGAGATATCTTCTAAACTTTTTACTAATTTATCTATTGTATTTACTAATACTAGTTGATCCATTAATTCCTTTCTTTAAATTTTGCTCGACTAGACGAATTATCTGTTAATAAATTCGCATAATCTAATGATTTCCCTAGTCTGTATGTAGTTGGTAATATACAACAGCCAGATATATCATCTACCTTAGATTTTACACCTAAATAGTCTACTATGTCAATAGGTTTTTGGTCATCGTTATACATTAACATATTCTTATGAGTAGTTTCGTAGTCAAATACCAAATCATCTCTAAAATCATCTATCTTTTTTAAACATTTTGATCCACACTTCGGAACACCGGAAACTGTTATTTCGATCTTACCATCAATCTCTACGCAATATTTCTTAGCTCCTTGTGTGATAAATTTATCGTATGTATATTTTCTATTTCCTTTGGTTTCACACTCAAAAACACCTAGTAAATGTTTAATTCCCTTTGAATCCTCTGGAGCATAGTTTTCAAATGGGATATTTAATGTTTTCGATACCCTCTTAATTCGTTCGACCACCTCTTGATTATATTTATCGAAGACATTTTTATCATATCCTTGATAACATTTTATCGAATCTGTGTCGCAATAGACTACATATTCGTCTAGATCGAGAACTCTCCGGAGTAGATTATCTCTTGCATAAGCAGTTACCCAGACACCCCAT
>Ga0247611_10008168_pt1 | contig 12968 bp, 8 predicted proteins | sample 177DNAGHGhighgp2_FD_192422 | JGI IMG/M metagenome (GOLD analysis project Ga0247611, IMG submission 192422) | Sheep rumen microbial communities from Palmerston North, Manawatu-Wanganui, New Zealand - 1770 DNA GHGhigh gp2 | ecosystem: Host-associated > Mammals > Digestive system > Stomach > Rumen ... | reverse complement strand
GAACGTCGAAGTTTTCGGCCTCGATCTTGCCCGGGAGTTCAACCACCGTGCCGCCAAACGGAGTCTGCGGTTCGGGTTCCACCGGTTCGACATTGATAAGCTTGAGCATCTGCTGGGCGTAGCGTTCGCCCATGCCGCGGTAGCCTTCCACCGTAAAGTGCAGGCCGTCGCCCTTGCTGCCGTAGCCCGCGGAACTCGCCACACCAAAGTTCGCAATGTAGTTGGAAAGCCCGCGTACGCGGCTGCTAAAGCCCGCACACGAACCGCCGTCCACCATTTCGCCCGCGACAAACGGAGTCTCTTCGGCGTTCAAACCAAGTTGGGTAAGCATGTATTCGTAGGTCTTCTTGACCTTGCCTTCCCACACGCCCTGGCCCATACCGCCGTCGGTTTCGCCCTGGTGGAAGATAATGCCCTTGATAACGCCCTTTTCTTGGGCCTTCTTGGCAACGTCAATGATGCGCTTCATGGCATTACCATCGTTACCGTAAGCCTTGGCGCTGTTCTGCAGCCAGCTCTCTGCCGTACTCAGATAAGCCTTGTAGTCATCCGGGTCAAACAGGCGAATGCTGGTACCGCCCACGGCCACCGGAATAATGCCGATGGTGATGTCCGGGAGGGAATCGGCCATATGGCGGCCGAACCAGTCAGCCACAGAAAGGCCCTGGTTACACTTGAACATCGGCGGAATAGCCGGGTAGACCTCACCGACCGTGGGGCGCCCGAGATTGCTGCACTCCGTCGTCGCAAACATCTTCACGCGGGGATGTTCCTTCTTGTCGACATCGGTAAAGTTCGTCGCGTTGCCTTCCATGTTGGACTGGCCATACGCAATGTAAATGTGGAAGTTAGGGTCCGGAGCAGCCTGCGAAAGCGTCGGTACAAGCAGTGCACCGCCAATAAGCCCGCACGCAACCGTCAGGACCTGGGAGAGTTTTTTCACATCCATATCACACCTCTTGTGTTACCCTAAAAGTATCCCGAAAAACACGGAAGGTCACGTAAAGGCATTTTTTTACCGTGGACAAATCGTCAAAAAAAACAGAGGCGACTTTCACAAAAGTCGCCTTTTTCCCATTTTTCGTCACTTTTTGTTTACAAAAAGCGCTTCAAGGTATCTTTTCATTTACTTAAGGGTCCGAAGAACCGAATCTACCTTGGCCGTCATCTTGACCGCCCCGGGATATGCGAGATGGTCCTTGTCGTTGCTCATTTCACCCAAGAAATCGTGGTTTCCCATCTTGTTCTCGTCCATGAAGATGAAGTTCGGGTGTTCCTTGCTCAGGTCTGCTATTCCCTGCAACAACGCGGGAGCCTCGCTGCGGCGCGGGCCGTAACGCCCGAACGAGCCCGTCTTCTGGAAGTTCGGATTCTGCGGAAACACGATACCGATAACATATATGCCCTTGCTTTCGGCCAGTTCTATGATTTCCACAAGGTGTCCCAGCGCCTCATAGTAGTTGTCCGAGGCAAAATCCATCCAGGTGCTATCGTATTCCACGACAGGCAGGTCTTCCCAGGGTTTCGCATTGAACCGCACATAGCCCATCTCGTCACGGAAATAGCCCGCATAGAAATCCGACCCGAACGAAGACTGCACCACCTCGGCCAGGCCGGTAGGGACGCTGTCTTGCCAGAAGTTATGATTTGCGTCGTACACATAGCCCGGATATTTCTTGTATTCATTGTAGAAAAAGTTGTAGTCGCTCCGTTCACTATGGAACCACAGGTCAATATCCAGCGATACGACAAGGTACTTGAGATTCTTCACATGCGGGAGAATATAGTTCTCGAACAGGTACTTGGAACCATAGACCATGTTGGGCACATTTGCCATGTTTATAACAAAGTAATCGTCACTAAACAAGGCCGGCACAAGGCCTTCGAGCGGTCGCGACGACCCGACGATAGCCACGTTCGCGCTATCCTTATACGTCCAGAGGAGTTCCAGCTTGTAACGCATCATGTAGGGAGCCTCGCCCGCACCGAGCGCGCAGTACACGCCCGCGCTGTCGAGATCCAGATCCGTCTGGAGAGCACTGCCCGCTTCTTGAGTCCAGAGGGCAGGATGCCAGATTTCTTCGCCTTCCAGGAGGACAATCATGCTAGAATCCGAGACATCAACCAGCAAGACCCAACCGTGCCTGCCTTCGGCATTTGTAATCGAGGTCACCACAAGTTTTTCGTCGGAACGCATTGTGGCATCATGCACCCATTCCGTATGGTCAAACGCGTAACCAGGAGACATCCCGATGGATTCAATCAGATTGCCGGTACTATCGGCAATGAGCAGGCGTTCGTGCGTGCCATAGTCCTGCCCGACAAAGGTACGGCCCGTTTGCCCACCAAAATCCAGGAACAACGTGCGGTTGCTGCCATCGCGCGCGAGGCTTGCATTGCATGCCTGCTCGCCACCATACCATACCGTATCGACAAATGAGCCCGTGCTGTCCGTGATATGGGCCCGCAGTCTCGTGGAACCCGTAACGGCAAACTTGCCATCGCGACTTACGCCACCGTGGTACGCCCCGTCAAAGAGTTTCTGCGGCACGCCAAAGCCGTTATTTGCAAATTGCACCTGCCACGTAGACTGTGAAAGGAACGTCGCGTCATCCTTGTTGTTTGCCGCAGAAGTCACAAAGACAATCACCGTATCGCCCGAATCCAGCACACGCCAGCGCGGGATTGCGGCACCATCTACATCGAGCTTTACGATATAGCTCCAGATGGCATCGAGACTACGCACGTATATATGCGACTTGGCATCGACACCCTCGATTCCTGTACAGAACGCGACATACTTGCCATCGGGCGAAATATCTGGGTGGTACACCTCCAGTGTGTCGACAATTTCTTCGACGTTCGGGACCCCGCTGGAGTAGTCGATGTACGCGAGATTCCCCGTCAGGTCGTTCCTGAAGGCGAGTTTTACGTTGTACGAACCCGTCTTCCCGCGGAGCTTTGCGGCAGTAGACATGACGACAAAGCGGCTATTTCCCGCATTGCCCTTGTCATTCATCCATACGGCATCGGGAATGGCGCCTATCGCGAGGCGGAATCCGACATATTCGGCATGAGTAGAGGACGTCACCGTGTACACGTCACCACGGGAATACCTCTGCATTCCATTTGCCGGCATGCGGAACGAACCGCCCTTCACGATGCGCTTGCCCTGATGACCGCCATCGGGCGCGCCCGCAAAATTCACAAGCGAAGTATCGCGCAGGTTCGCATACCAGTCGTTCACCCACTCCATCACGTTACCGGCCATATCGCAGACAGCCGCCTGCAGGGCGGCAGAACATACGCTATGGGGCTTGTCGCCGGAATTTTCTGCACTCCATACGTGTTGCACGTCCCAATGCCAGCGGGCGACATACATCCACTCCGCCTCGGTGGGGAGGCGAATCCCGTTGGACTGCGGGTCAAACGCATAGCCTTCCAAGTAGGTGCAGTGGCCCAGGTTATCCTTCACTATCGAGGAATACCTGTAGGCGGTATCGAGACCCTGCGAAATACTCCTTGCGTTTGCGAAAAGCACCGCATCGTAGAACGTCACATCGGTCACAGGCAAGGAATCGCTTTCGCATGCAGGCACAAACCCTCGACCTTCCATCACCGACTTGTATTCACCGCAAGTCACCTCATGTTTCGAGAGCCAAAAATCGTAGTTTAATTTTACCAGCATACGCGGGCGTTCGCCGGCAGGGACTGTCGCAAGGTCAGACCCGAGATACACGGAATCGCCGGCAGCGTTAAACTTTACGAATCCGGGATTTTCAGAAAGCGAATCTTCAGGTGGTTCAAATGGCTGCGGGGGTCTAGAGGAAACTTCGTCCGAACACCCGATAACAGCAGCAAAAGCAAGCAGAACGAGCAGCGGAATCCTGCAAGCACGGGCAACATCTTTTATGGAACATTTATAAAACATCGCTAATTTTCTCTTTCCCATTCCACCTTCATATCTGCAAATATATATTTTTTCAGCATGCCCACCGAAGCCATCGAATCGCTCATCAAGAAACTTTCCCCGCTCATGGAGGAAGATTCCGAAATATTCCGCGAACTTGCGGTATTTTTTGGCGACAACTCGAAGGTACAAACGCACCGGGACGATCTTTCGAAATTCCTGGGCCGCAAGCGGCTTTATCAAGTGCTGCGTTTTACGGGCGAAAGCTACAAGGACTGCGTGTACCAACTCGTAGACGACCATCCCGAATCGATGGAAGCGCTCGGCATGTTACGTTACTACACTTCGCCGAGCAAGAAGATCGACTGGGAACAGATCGAGCATGCCGAAATCGCGCTCGGCAAGGAACTCACCACAAACGCCTACGGCTGGATGCCCGACGCCTGGACCGCATTCGAAGGCACCGAAGATAGTTCAGAAAAATCGCCCAGCCTCGTAGCCATTCTCGCATTCGATTACGGCGATTAACCGCACACGCTACTGCGGAATGAATTCAAACAAAGTTATTCCCGGAAGCTTACCCTTTCGGCTATCCAGGTAATCGGCAAGGGACATGTCCACCACCTGCTTACGCTGCGAAGACGCATGGCGGAGCCGCGGTGCCTCGCCCGGTTTGAATACGACGAAACCTGTGTGGCTCGCATCGTACTTTTCTGCCTTCGAAATAAAGGCGACGCCCATGACCTTCAAGGTATCGGAGCGCGTTTCCTTGGCCCACTTGCGAGCCTTTTCATAAGGCAGGTAGCGGATTTGCACCTTCGGGTCATCGGCGGGTTTGCCGTCGACCAGGTACTTCATCTTTTTCGACTTGAAGAATTCCTTCTTCGCGATGGTGCGCTCCATGAGCGTATCGCCTTCTACGGGCTTGATGCGGGCGAACTTGCCTTCGCCCAGCCAGTCGACAATCAAGTAGTGCTTGCGCGTGCGGTAATTGATTTTCCCGTCGATGTAGCGGATACGCTGCAACACGTTGAACAGGGAATCTTCGTTCACTGCGTTCGCCATCGCAAGCACGTGTTCCACGTAGGTAACGCAATCCACGGAATCCAGGTAAACCATCGGTTTCTGCTCTACGGTATCGATATGGCCCTCACCCATCTTGCCTAGGCCATACGGCGTTTTCATGAGCCTTCTGGAGAAATACTCCAGGCGGGCGTCAAGGCCCTTCACGTCCATGCCGTCACGCCACATATCCTTCATGCGCAGGAGCGACGGGTAGCCGTTATTCGCCCATTCCACAAGCGCTATCCACACGGAATCCATCGTGTTCTTGCAATCGGCATCCTTGTTTTTGCCCGTCTGGTTCAGGTACATCGCTACAGAAAGCGTGTCGCCCGCCATCGTGAAGATGTAGCCCGCAAGCCCGTGGACTTCGGCAATGTAGCCCGTCTTGAAGCGCGTAAACCAGGGATACAGAAGCGTCTGCATGCGCTTGCTGCCCGAACCGATCCGCGGGCTCGCAAACGAATTGATGTAGTACTCGCCCTTCGGGTGGCGCGCCATCTTGGCAAGCATCTGCGTTTCGATCGTAGGCTTGAGCTTGTTTTTAGCGGCAAGCCCGCAACCGTCGTAAACTTCGAACCCGCTGGAATCAAGCCCCATTTCGGCGAGGAACCTGCGTTCGAGTTTCTTGCCGTTTTCTACACTGCCCACGCCGTACATGTAGGCGGCCGCATTGCGGAAGAGCGTTTCGGCATGCAGGTTTTGGCTCCGCTGGTTGATTTCGTCCATCACGCTCAGCAGGGGCGCCGAGGAGAAGGAGAACTGCCTCATCTTCTCGCCAGAAGAGGCGACGGCGACCTCGTTCAAGATAAGCCCGCGGTCACGGAAGGCCTTCAAAAGCGCCGCACGGAAATAGCCGAGGGCTCCGCGCACGGGGATCACGAACTGCGTCGAATCGGATTCGATATCGAACTCACCTTCGATGGTCACCACGGGTGCGACCGGGTCGAGAGCGCGGTTCCACTTGAGTTTCTGCTTGCGGCCACGCTTATTGCGAGGGGCCGTCTTCGTAATGAGTTTGTTCACGACCTTCACGTAACCCACATCGGGCACCACCGATACGCGCACCGTATCGTCTTCTGCACCAGGCTTAATGCGGATTACCGTACAGTTGTCGTTAAACTGCAGGGGCGTTACCTCGGCGCCGTAGTAATAGTCAAAGAAGTCGCTACGCCAGTGTTCGGGCCTCCAGGGCGGAGTAAAGAAACTTGTATCGAGAACAAGACGACCACGCACGGTATCGATTCCAAGCGACCTGATAGAATCTGCCATCGCGTAAAGTACGAGCATCGGGTCGGTATAATAGCGGGCAGAAATATTCGGGTCACCCTCGCCACGTACGTTCACCTCACCAGTAAACACATTGCGCTGTTGGGTTCCAAGCAGGGAAACCTTTGTCTGCGGGGCATAATCAAGCGGCAAAAAATGCAGCGCCGTCGCCGTCGAAAGTGTCTTCATCGTGCTTGCAGGCGTAAAATAGTCGTCCGCATTCACGTTCAAAAGTTCAGCACCCGTACTTACCGAACGCACGGAAAGCCCGAATTTTACCTCGGGTATAACGGAATCTATGTACGCCTGATAAGGTGCAAAATCAAACCCCGCAAAGAGCGGCACCATCGCAAACAGAAGAACAACTACAAACCTATGCAAGAACCCCACCCCAACCACTCACTTTTTGCGACGAACAAAGTAGACTATCAAGCCAATGGGAACGATAATTGCCGCAAGGATAACCAGAACGACAACGATGTCTATCAAGCCCCACAGGTGCAACGATGTCGCAGGCGGCTCGAACTTCAGGTCCTCGGGCATGACTTCCGGGATATCCTTATCGAACACAGATTCAATCTGTGCTAGCGCTGCACTTTCGTCCAGATTTTCGCCGTTACGGAGGATCTCGTTCATGCGGTTGTGCGCCTTCACCAGGAACTTTGCTATCTCGCGATTGCGGGTCGGACTATCGGTATTTACAGATAGCGTCGTACCGATATTATTTGCCAGCAGGTTCAGTTCGCCCTCGATTTCGCCCCATTCGGGAATGTTCGGAAAACTCTTGCCTGTTTCGAGGCTCTTGATAATCTGCGAGTAGCGACGGTCCTGATTCCAGATGCTGATAAGCCCGCGGTCCGAAGGTAGGAACCCGACCGCACGGCAAAAAGCATCAATGTTATCGGCGCGAACCAAATAAGCCAGCAGGTTTTCTGCAGCATGGAACCGCACTGAATCGTCATGTACAGGTAAGGCGAGATGGCTTCCGCCCACAAACGTAGAACGGGAGTACGGGCCCTCGGGGCCAGACAGGATCATGATGCCGTCATCCGCGATAGCGCTCGACCGGAGACCGCCGACATCTGCAGGGTACTCCAGCTGACGCACCAGTTCCGATGTTCCATAATGGATAAGCAGTTCGGAATTCACGAACCGCGCCGCGTTCTGGGCTGAATTCTCCGAAAGGCTTAAAGGAGCAAGTTCCTCGTCACCTAGAATCTTCACGTACACGGCAAGGCCCGCAAGTGTCAGGGAATCCAGCAGGCTACTCTTGCACTTTCCCTCGTCGCACTTCAAGAAATCACCGCCAAACCCCCACACGAAGGGCGCCATCTGTTGCGGTCCAGTCCAGTCGTCCTTGCCAGGGAGCGCGAACGCGGCGACACGCTTCATTTCGGAATTCTTCAATTCACCACGATTGATAGCGCGGAGGGCCCCGAGGAACTTGGTAAAGTCATTGATATCGCTATCCTGGATATCGAGCGTATGCCAGAGCCATTCATTTGCGAAAAGGGTGCGCACGTCCAGGAACCACGGGAACGAATACACATCGGTCTGGCCCGCGATGCGGCTCGCCTTGAACGCTTCCGTATAGAAACGAGAGGAATCAATTTGCGTAAGGAGCGTATCGAGTACGCGGAGTTTACCGATCGAGGCAAAATGCGGAACCCATGTGGAGCCCAACTGCAGTACGTCGGGGAAATCGGGAACGGAATCCGGATTGGCAAAAGCATCGGAGATGACCGAGTAGGCATTACCCCAGTTCAGTATGCGCACTTCGACAGGGATGCCCGTATCGCGTTTGAATTTTTTCACCAGCTTGTGTACAGCCTTCTGTGAACCAATCCCGTTATCCATGACCCACAGATTAAGCGGGCCCGACCAGGGAGCGCTCTGCAGTACCGGCTCCGCATGCACAGGATTTTCAAAGAGTACAACAGCGGCAACCAGCATGGCAAGCAGGCCGCGTTCCGAATGCCGCACAATCTTTTCCATCACGTCCATCATTTTGCGAGCTTGCTGAAATCCTCGAAAAAGTTCGGATAGGTCTTGTTCACGCACGCAGGGTCAAGAATCTTGATAGGCACACCACCGAGGGACACGAGACTGAAGCACATAGCCATGCGGTGGTCGTTGTAGGTTTCAATAGTTGCAGGCTGCAATACTTCGGGAGGCGTCACCGTGATGCTGTCCATAGACTCGCGCACCGTAGCGCCCACCTTGCGCAATTCCGCAGCCATCGCCGCGATGCGGTCGGTTTCCTTCACGCGCCAACTTGCGATACCGGTAATCGTCATCGGGGCATCTGCGAACAGGGCGAGCACCGCGACCGTCATCGCGGCATCGGGAATTTCAACCGCATTGAATTCCCCGAGGCTCCTGAGCTTGCCCTTCGGGCCTTCGCATTCGATAAACTCGTCGCCCCAGGTAATCTTTGCGCCCATGCTTTCTAGCACCTTCGCAAACTGCGCATCGCCCTGCGTGCTGCACTTGCCCACACCCACGACCTTCACCTTCCCGCCGGTAATGGCAGCAGCGGCGAGCGGATAGCTAGCCGAACTCGCATCTCCCTCGACAAAGAAGTCGCCTGGAGTCTTGAACACGCCATGCGGCACATCGAACCTGTACGGCCGCAACTCAGGCCACGAGACATTCACGCCAAAGCGTTTCATCACTGCAAGCGTAAGCCTGATGTAGGGTTCAGAAATCAGTTCCCCATCCACGTGTATTCTCAGCGGAGCCTTGCAGTACGGGGCACAGACCAGAAGCGCCGTGAGGTACTGGCTCGAGATATTGCCACGCACATGCACTTCTCCGCCCTCGAGCCCGGATGCATCGATGCGGAGCGGCGGATAGCCCTCCGTTTCGAGGTATTCAATCTTTGCGCCAAGCGTAAGCAACGCGTCTACAAGGTCGCTTATCGGACGTTCGCTCATGCGTTCTTCGCCCGTAAGCGTAAACTGGCCCTTCCCGAGCGAAAGCGCGGCCGTAAGCGAGCGCATCGCCGTACCCGCGTTGCCGAGGAACAGGTCCACGGCGCCATCCACCGCTATAGGCTTGCCGCTCCCTTCCACAACCGCCTCGGAATAGTCATCCGAAAAATCAATGCGCACGCCCAACTTCTGCAGGGCCTCGCCCATGTAGCGCGTGTCGTCGCTCTTAAGCAAGTTATGCAGGCGGGTTTCCCCTTCCGCGAGGGCCGCAATTAAAAAAGCCCTGTTGGTAATGCTCTTGGACCCAGGGAGGCGAATCTCCCCGCCAAACGAAGTAAAAGCCGGTAACTGAATAAAAGACGGGCGGAACTGAAAATCATCCATATTTCAAAATTATAAATTATTGAAAAGGCGGCGCACGGAGCACCGCAAAATCCGCTTAAATTCGACGACAACCGCAAAACAGCAGGTAAACCATGGAACAAGAAATCACGACAAAGGAATTCGAGGTACGCTTCTCGGACTGCGACCACCACAGCCGCCTAAAACTTTCGAACCTTTTCCTGTTCATGGAAGAGACCGCCATCGCCGATGCCGAGAAGAACGGCTTCGGGCTCTGGAAGATGATGCAGGCAGGCTACACCACAGTCATCACGCGCTTCAAAATCCGCATATTGCACCAGCCCGTATGGGGCGAAAAGATTGCCGTTTCGACCTGGGCAAAGGAAATCATCAAGGACAAGGTCGTATTGAAGGACTATTCCATCGTTGATTCACAGGGGCACTCTATCGCTCAGGCGACATCGAGCTGGCTACTCGTGAACATCAAGACGGGCAGAGCCGAGAACCCGGCCAACAGCCCGTTCCCCATCCCGCTTTTCCCTGGCAAGAACGCCCTGCCCGAGATGATGGACATTCTCGACCCGCAAATCGAGCCAAAGGTAATCTGCACCGAGACTGCAAAATACAGCGACCTCGACATGAACAACCACGTGAACCACTGCCGCTACGTGGACTGGGTCATGGACTCCCTCGATGCCGACGAACTCAAGAGCCGTCGCATTCGTTCCATACAAATGAATTATCTCTCGCAGGTCCCGCTCGGAGGCAAGGTGAGCATCGTGCGGTTCAAGAACACGAACCACCACGCCTATATATTCGGGATGAACGAGATAGGCATGCAGCGCGACCCGCACGATGCGGAATGCCATTTCCAGGCACGCATCGGATTTGCGGACTAGTCGCTAGTCCCTGCCGGTAACCACACCGATATCAGGCCACAGTTCGAATTCCACTGTCCCATCGCGGTCGGTGCGGAAGAACCGCGCCGTATCCCCAAGCACATACCCATACTTGCGGACGACTTCCTCACGAGGGTGCCCGTAACTGTTGCCCGCACCGACACTTGCCACGGCGTAATCCGGAGCAACCTGCGCAATGAACCTGAGCGAACTGCTCCCCGCCGACCCGTGATGCGGTACCTGCAGCAAATCCGCAGAGAGCGTAGGGGAGAGTTCCAGCAGGCGGCGCTCACCCGCAGAGTCCAAATCGCCCGTCAGCAGCATGGAGGCAGCCCCGAACTCCGCCCGCAACACAACGCTTGCAGGGTTTCCGCCCTCGTGCACGTAGTCCGGCGGCCAGAGCGCGTTGAACCGCGGGGCATCCCCGTCGCCCGAAATCTGCTCGCACATGTCGCCTCGATAAAGCGTATCGACCGGGATATCGAACCTGCGGGCCAACCCGAGCACGCTATCGCGCACGAAACCACCCGCGGTATCGGGCCCGACGTACAGGTGGCGTACGTGTACCCGCGGCGCATTCCCGGCCCAGACAGAGCCGGCAGCACCTCCCAGTTCCAGGATCCCGCCCGCATGGTCCCGATGGCTGTGGCTCATAACCACCCATTCGAGCGTATCCACCCCGCGCGCGACAAGCGAATCCACCACCCCCACAGAATCCGGCCCCGTATCGTATAGCGCGAAACGCCCACCATACTCGAGCAGCACCGCAAGCCCCTGCCCCACGTCCAGGAACGAAACCCTCAGGGGCGCAGGCTCTGACGTGCCATCGTCCACCACAAAACCACACGACGCCAGCACCAGCGAAAAGAACACGGTCAGGGCAAACACGACCACCAGAATCCACTTTTTCATCGAAATTTCAGAGTATCTCATACCCTTAATACGGTTATCCCCCTCAAAATCAGCCAAAACCACACCATTTTTACTATCTTTTAGGCATGCAGTTACCCAAATACAAGAAAAAGAAGCGCATCAAGCTCAAGATTTGCCAGGAACCCGGCTGTGGACGCGAATTCTGGGGTCACCCGATTGCCAAGTACTGCGAACTGCACCGCGACATCAAGTTGCGCCAGAAGCAGAAGAAGAACGTGGAAAGCATCGAGTCCAAGAACATCGTGATCCGCCACAACTACACCGAATCCATGGACCTGATGTTCAAGTGCTGCCTCGAAGGCTGCGACGAGCTCTTCCCCATCAAGATCTACCCGAAGCAGACCGTCTACCCGCGTTTCTGCAAGGAACACACGAACGACTTCAAGCGCGAGAACTTCATCCGCGTCATGCAGAAGAAAAACTCGTAAAATTAAAGCATCAGGCCAAAATCCGAGCCTTTTTACCAAAAAATTCACGCCATCCCTTGAAATTTGGGATGGCTTTTTTATATTTGGGCACGCTACATGGTGGATGTAGCTCAATTGGTTAGAGTCCCAGATTGTGATTCTGGATGTTGCCGGTTCGAGTCCGGTCATCCACCCGAAAAAGACCTCGCATCAAGCGGGGTCTTTTTCTTTGATAGTAGAACTCTTAAAATTAATCCTTCACGCAACGGACAGACAAACCGAGGTCCTTATAATAGTTGAGGATGTTCGCTTCGTCTTTTTCCATGTACACATAATACGAGCGGTAGCTTTCATATTCGGAAGAACTCCAGAAGGACGCTCTGGAACCATTGTGGCTGTAGGTGCCCCCATTGCTGTATCCAGCAGGCAGCGCAGAGAACCCGAAATCATCCGTACCATTGCCACTGTCATCCCAGCCAGAAGCGGACTTGAGCACCTTAGCAGCAACCGAATCCCCACCGACTTCTGTGAACAGGATATTCCACTCCGCACTAGTCGGCAAGTGCCAACCACTGGGGCAGACTCCGCGTACAGGGTCCGTAGGCGAACATGTCGAACCAAGGCCGCAGCCCTTACCATTTGCAGTCCATGTTCCTACGCTGTCCATCGCGGCGGCCCAGGTGTAAAGGCGGCCATACTTTGCACAATTTTCGGCGAAATCGTTGTAGCATGAACTGGATTCCGTTTTGAGGTTCAAGTTCTCCGCCATCCAAGTCTGTGTGCCAATTTTTACGGTCTTGTACATCTGACCGTCGCGGGTGTCCGTCATAGTCCCCGTAACAACAGTCAATGGATCTACATATCCTTCGGGGACGCTGCTGCTAGACACACTTGTCACGCTGCTGCTTGACACGCTTGTCCCGCTGCTACTGGACTTCGTTTCATCAACGCTAGAACTTGAAGAAGGCCTTACCGGTGCAGTCGAAGGATCCCCCTTGACGCAACGGACCGAATGCACCAAATCCTTAGCGGCGTAACTCATCAAGTTTACATTGACGTCGTCATAGTCCAAGTACATCGCATATGCGCAGCCGTCACCGGTCTCCGAAGCGAACTCACTACCGCACTCCGTAGAACCCCAGAAACTCGTAGTGTAACCCACGCCGCCATAGACGCCCGCGTTGCCGATGCCAGCAGCCAGTGCCGAGAATCC